>ERZ1034946.60-NODE-60-length-100696-cov-11.600372_pt1 | contig 100696 bp, 79 predicted proteins | sample MGYA00520591_ERZ1034946 | MGnify/ENA primary metagenome ERZ1034946 (study PRJEB33766, sample SAMN09781753) | gut metagenome | biome: gut microbiome | host: Homo sapiens | place: Madagascar | study: EMG produced TPA metagenomics assembly of the PRJNA485056 data...
CCATTATTTTACTATATTTATTTTGAAATTACAAGAATTAATTCCGTGTCTGGCAAACTCCTGTTACTTTGCCGGCAAAGCAGCGAAAGTAAAATATTCATCTCAGACCCCGAGATTTTTTTCAATAATGCAGCTGTCCCTGCAGCCAGATCGTTCCTTTAAAGCGGCGGCCAACTGCCGGCTCACCGAGAAGATCTTTGCTGTTGATGCAGACATCAAACTGCATATCGTTGCTCTCAATAGTCATCTGGCAGATTTCTTCGCCAGTCAGGATATTCTTAAATTTCATGATGTCCAGAATCTCGCCAAGTACATTGTACTGGTCACACTCAATTCCATATGGCATGAAATAGGAATCCACAATGGTTAAAATATCGTCAGTAACAATCCTCTGGGAGATCATGGAATACGTATCCATATCTTCCATTGTAAGGCTTTCCATTGCTTCCTCATCACCATTTCTTGCAGCCTCGATAAGATTCGTTCTGTTTTTGGCAAGCTCTCGCTCCACCTTTACAGCTTCTTTATCTTTCTGCACCGGAAAAAGGATCTTTCCTTCTGAAGCAAGACCGGAAACGGTTACAGGTCTGTTTCCGGGATCTTTCAGGCCTCTGCATTTTTCCTGCATATATTCTGCCGGATTCTGCAGATAAAAGATCATCGTCACACCAATACGAAGATCATCACATGCACCTGCATAAGATTCTTTCTCTGTATGACGTTCAACAGTTACTTTTTCCCTGGATGTGATTCCTGTTCCTCTGAAAAACGGGAAATAATATTCCACGTGAAACTCACCGTTCTCATCGTACTGACCACAAACGCTGATTCCACAGTCGCAGCCGTAATTCTTGGAAAACTGTACAAATACACCTTCCGGATGATTTTCCACGCAAACTTTTTCATCGTAGTTTGCGATCACATCACGGATGATCTCTTTTACTTCACTTCTTCTGGTAACCTGTGAAAAGCCAACGGCCTTTAAATAACTATGCACAAGAACACCTCCCTGAAAAAGCCTGCGTTTCTCTTACGCGCGTGTCTTTTTCTCAATCTTTGTCATACCGCCCATGTATGGCTGCAGAGCTTTTGGAATGCTTACAGAACCGTCTGCATTCAGGTTATTCTCCAGAAAAGCGATGAGCATTCTCGGAGGTGCTACTACTGTGTTATTTAATGTATGTGCAAGATATTTCTTACCATCTTTTCCGTTTACACGGATCTTCAGACGACGTGCCTGTGCATCACCAAGGTTGGAGCAGCTTCCTACCTCGAAGTATTTCTTCTGACGTGGGGACCATGCCTCAACATCAAGAGATTTCACCTTAAGGTCAGCGAGGTCACCGGAGCAGCACTCAAGTGTACGAACCGGAATATCAAGAGAACGGAACAGATCTACTGTATTCTGCCACAGTTTGTCGAACCACATTTTGCTCTCCTCTGGCTTGCAGACAACGATCATCTCCTGTTTCTCGAACTGATGGATACGGTAAACACCTCTCTCCTCAAGTCCGTGAGCACCTTTCTCTTTACGGAAGCATGGAGAATAGCTTGTAAGTGTTTTCGGAAGCTCTTCCTCCGGAATGATCTGGTCAATGAATTTACCGATCATGGAATGCTCACTTGTACCGATCAGGTAAAGATCCTCACCCTCGATCTTGTACATCATAGCGTCCATCTCAGCAAAGCTCATAACACCTGTAACAACGTTGCTTCTGATCATGAAAGGCGGTACACAGTAAGTAAATCCACGATTGATCATGAAATCTCTTGCGTAGGAAATTACCGCGGAATGAAGACGTGCGATGTCTCCCATCAGATAATAGAATCCGTTACCTGCAACACGTCTTGCGCTGTCAAGATCGATTCCGTCAAAGCTCTCCATGATATCTGTATGATATGGAACTTCGAAATCCGGAACAACCGGCTCACCGAATTTCTCGATCTCTACGTTCTGGCTGTCATCTTTACCGATCGGTACCGAAGGATCGATGATGTTCGGGATTACCATCATGTCTTTCAGAAGCTCTTCCTCAACCTCTTTCTCTCTCTGGGAAAGTTCCTCGATACGTGTTCCGGATGCAGCAACCTGTTTTTTAACCTCTTCTGCCTCTTCTCTTTTTCCCTGGCCCATAAGAGCACCGATCTGTTTGGAGATCTTGTTTCTCTCAGCACGGAGAGCCTCAACCTCCTGTTTAATCTCTCTGTTTTCTTTATCAAGTTCGAGAACCTTGTCAACCAGCTCCAGTTTGCTGTCCTGGAACTTATTGCGGATATTCTGTTTTACAACCTCCGGATTCTCTCTCACAAACTTAATGTCTAACATGATATTCCTCCTGTATTAAAAATATTCTTATTTTTGTAATTTTTATTCTTTCTCGATCTCACCAAGTCCGAAGTTTACGGCTTTTCTCAAAGCTTCCACTTCTTCCTGACTGAGGACAACATAGGATTCACCTTTTACAATCTCCTTTAAATAAAGAAAACAGTTGTCACGGCTGTGAACCGCATTCAGGATCAAACCTGTGTTATTCTTATCAAGAAGCGCCAGCGCAAAACTAAGTTTTCCACCTACATCATCAAAAGCATCATACTTCTCAACACCATATTTGCTGAACATTACATTCAGATTTTTTTTGATAAAGCTGATGTCATGATCATGATCTTCCTTTGCCTCATACAGCCGGTCGATCTGTGCAAATTTTCTTACAAAAACTTTTTCCAGTGACTGTGCATCTCCGCCTCTCATGAACAGTTTGTACTTCCGTTCCAGACGGCTCAGACGCATATTGCTGCTCACCACATTAATCAGAAGAATGATGGTAAGGATCAGCAAAATAATGATCACAATCCCGGAATCAATTCCTATGCTTTCAAAAATTCCGCTCATTCTGCCTCCTATCTGATAGATTCGAACAGATCAATGATCCTCTCCAGTTCATCCCTGGAATAATATTCAATTTCAATTTTGCCTTTGTTGTTTTTCTTTCGCTGAATGGATACCTTTGTTCCCATGATGCCTTTCATTTTTTCTTCCAGGCTTTCATAAATGGCATCTTCTGCGGTATTTCTCTCTGTTTTCTCTTTTTTTGCCGGGGAAACCAGATTTTTTACAAGTTTTTCCGTCTCACGGACACTGAGTTTCTCGTCAAAAACCTTCATGGCTGTATTTTCCTGAAGGGTTTCATCGGAAATTCCCAGAAGTGCTCTTGCATGGCCTGCAGAAATCATATCTGCAATCACCATTTCCTGCACTTTTGAAGTAAGCTTCAGAAGACGCATGGAATTGGTTACCGCTGTTCTGCTCTTGGCAACTCTGTCTGCGATTTCATCCTGTTTCAGGTGAAACTCTTCCATCAGACGTTTGTAGGCCATTGCTTCTTCTATAGGGTTCAGATCTTCCCGCTGAATATTCTCAATCAGAGAAATTTCCACAATCTCCTGATCTGTAAACTCCTTTACCACAACCGGAACTTCCTTAAGTCCAGCCATCTTGGCTGCTCTCCAGCGACGTTCCCCTGCTATGATCTCAAAATAATCCTTCTTATCTGATACCAGCAGTGGCTGAAGAACTCCATACTGCTTGATCGATTCAGAAAGCTCCATCAGTGCGTCCTCATCAAAATGCCTTCTCGGCTGATTCAGATTCGGCTCCACACTGGAAATTTTTACAAGACGTTCTGCCGCAGGTTTTTCCTGTGCTTCTGTTTTTTCTTTCTTAACTGTGGATCTTGTCCTTTTTACGGTTTCCTTTGACGATCCACCGGCTTTATTAGGAATCAGTGCATCCAGACCTCTTCCAAGGCCTCCTGTTTTTCTTGCAGCCATTATTCGCCCTCCCTGCTGATAACTTCTTCTGCCAGAAGACGGTAGCTTTCTGCTCCTGTAGATCTTGAATCGTACAGGTTAATTGGTTTTCCATAGCTTGGAGCCTCTGCAAGTCGTACATTTCTCGGAATGATCGTTTTGTATATATTCTGATCCAGGTTTTCTTTTACATTCTCTACAACCTGGAGTGACAGATTTGTTCTGGCATCATACATGGTGAAGACCACGCCTTCGATTTTCAGACGTTTATTTAATCTGTCTCTCACCAGTTCGATGGTATGTATCAGCTGTGACAGGCCTTCCAGTGCATAATATTCACACTGAATCGGCACCAGAACAGAAGTTGCCGCCGTCAGGGCATTGATTGTCAGCATGCTCAGTGACGGCGGACAATCCATGATTATGTAATCATATTTCCGACGCAGTTTGTCAGTAATCTTTTTCAGGATATATTCCTTATCCTCAAGATCTACCAGCTCAATCTCAGCACCGGAAAGATTCATATTCGATGGTATCAGGTCAACATTATCTACTACGTTTTTTATAATGGTATCTTTGGTCTCTGCTTCTCCAAGCAGCAGCTCGTAAAGGGTATTTTCTACTGCATTCTTGTCTGCGCCAAGTCCACTTGTGGTATTTCCCTGCGGATCTATGTCAATGGCAAGAACCTTTTTCCCTTTTTCAGCAAGGCAGGCCGATAAATTAATCGCCGTTGTTGATTTTCCAACCCCGCCTTTCTGATTGGCAACTGCAATGATTCGTCCCATTTTACCCCTCCTTTTTTGTATTTTTTAAGGGATTTTTACTCATTGGATACCATTATAACACTTTTATTTTTAAACCGCCACATAATGTTTCACGTGAAACAATAGAAAATGGGTTTTGAATTATTTTATTTATTGTGTAGTATACCCAAACTTCAGGGCTCTTAAACTGCTCTTGCAATACACGGTTCTTACTCCAGAACCTGTTCTGTTATAAATGCAATTATTTCATATTTTATTATCATCAATTACGCCTCTTTTTTTCGGCGTATATAGCCTGAGCTTTATCGCCATTTAACCGAATCAAGGAAGTCCCCTGCGGGGTTGCGAAAAGCAATAAGCAGTAGGTGGGGACTTGCTTTTATACATTGTGGCACTCAAACGTCGCTTATTTTCTTTTCAGGGCAGAAGTAAAACCAATTGATATTACGATGAAGAGCAAAATGTTGTGAAAGATTTTTTGGTACCGTTTCAGGAAATATATCGGCGTATTTTGTCATATAGCAAAATGAAACAGCGATTTTTGGCGTATTTTAGGAATGTCTGATTTTTACTGTTTTTGTCATTTTTATATAATATATAGAAACTACAAAGTATTAAAAATGCTTATTTTATAGTTGTTGCATGCACAATATTGTTGAATTTACACCTCATAGAAAACATTTGTCATATTCTTATTTCAGACAGCAAAGTTTCATTTTGTGTCATCTCTTTATCCTGGTTATACGCCGCGAAGCGGCGTATTTATATTTTTTTCAGTCATACCCAAGGCATTTGCCTGCCAGTATCTCTCCATTCATAGCTTATCGGTCGCAAAATCTCCATCTGAAGCTCTTCTGATTTGTCCAAACTGATCTTTCAGGCAGCTCAAAGTACCTTTTCTTCTCTATATATAAGCCTCAAATCCATCATCAAAAGGATTTTTTTATCAAAATAGCTATATTTAGGACCTACATGCACCATTACAGCAGCATATTTAAGACGTACAGCCGCATAAAATATTAAAAAAATCCCCTTTAATTGTGCCATTTCAGAAATAAAAAGGACTTTTTTTGTACCGTCGCCCATTCAGGTCCTTATTCATAAGGTATTTGCAATAAAAACGGTAGTATTTGTTGCATTTTGGGTGTGTGCAGGTGCACATATTTGTATTATGGGATTTTTGTGCATTTTTATATATGTACTATAAATCGTACATTAATATTATTACAGTACTATAAATCGTACTTTTATGCTATTTTTAGCGTTAAACCTTTATGTTTTGTCATATCTCTTCTTTTATTTTTCTTTCTTACAGAAAAGTCCGATATATTGGACATATATATTTTCTTTCTGCATTTCCTTCCTCACACCCTCATCCATAAAAGCATGCACATTTGCATTTAACTTAATCTTGCCGCTCTATTTCCGGAAATGCTATAATACAACCATTAACAATCTATCTATATTGAAAGGAATATTTCTATCATGAATCCAATTAACCACGATCAGGCAAAGACCCAATTAGATAAAACGCTTCAGGGAAATGACAAAATCGAAACTGCAATCGCTGCTCTCCAGCATGATGCTACAGAAGAAATGCTGGCGCACGTTCTCACTGTAATTCGTCGCAGAATGAAAGAACGTGCTCAGCTGATCATCGCGGTAGAACCACCCAAAGGTGATGGAAAAATCAATCTTCAGGCCATAAAAACCAGCGACGGAAAACAATGGTGGGCTGCTTTTACCAGCTTTGACGAAGAATTAAAAGGCAGTAACCAGATCATGTCTACTTTTACCGCCGATATTGACAAGCTTTTTTATTCCGCACTGGAGGAACCATCTATTGAAGGAGTAATTATTAATCCCTGGAATCGGACAATTATGCTCAATAAAGCTTTAATCAATATCATTCTTGGAAATCCTGTATAATCTGTGTAATATTATTTACAGCCATGTATTTACAATGTGTGTTTCACGTGAAACATACATTGTAAAACGCATAAAATTGTTTCTTTTCTATTGTGTTTCACGTGTTACTGTTCACGTTTCACCTTTCTTCTCCCAGTCTACAAAAGCATTGTAAAATCCCCCTCAATAGCGTATAATAAAGCAAAGAAATATTCAGACAAAACACATTAGATCAGTGACGTTTTAGCGCATAAAGCAGTATATTTTCCCTGATCACTTTGTACGAATTTCAGGAGGCTTTTAATGAAGAAAAATGGACACAAACTATTTACACTTGTAGCTTTATTAGGCACAGCCGCAGGAGTCATTCATATTGCCAACCGTTTTATAGATGCTACATCGCAACTCAAAGACATGCTGGAACAGCCACATAGTAAAACCTATGACTGGCGTTTTGGAAAAATCCACTATACTAAGCAGGGACATGGGGCTCCGCTTCTTCTTGTTCACGATATGATGCCAGGAGCATCCGGATATGAATGGACTTCCGTTGAAAAACAGCTTGCGACGGAACATACTGTTTACACGTTAGACCTTCTTGGATGTGGCCGATCAGAAAAGCCGGACATTACTTACACGAATTTTGTATATGCTCAATTACTTTGCGATTTTGCAAAAAATGTTATTCAGCAGGAAACAGATGTTATTGCCAGCGGTTTTTCTGGATCCTTTGCAATTATGGCATATCGTAATAATTCCGATTATTTCCGAAAAATTATGCTTGTCAATCCGCCAAGCCTCAGTTCTCTGAAGCAGGCGCCATGTGAGGATAATAAATTATTCAAACGTCTGATAGAATTCCCTGTTTTCGGAACATTAATCTATCATATTGCATGTTCACGTGAAACTATCAGCAGTCTTTTCATGGAACAATTATTCTATAATCCGTTCCACGTGACAGATATACTGGTCGATACTTATTATGAGTCCGCTCATAAAGGCGGTTCCAATGCCAAATATCTGTACTCCAGCTATATTGGAAAATATCTCAACATCAGTATTAATAATGCTGTAGAATCTTCTGATGCCTGCATTTATATTGTTTCCGGTGAAAAAGAAGCTTCCGCTTCTCTTATTGCCGAAGAATATCAGAAGTTGAATTCTTCCATCGAGACTGCTGTAATCCCCGAAACCAGACATCTTCCTCACCTTGAAGATCCGGAGCATTTTCTGGAGCAGGTATCTATTTTCCTGTAAATCCAGAAAATATTTATAAAAAAACATTCATAAGATTTCATAAAAAAATAGAGGTTATATAATTTTATAGCAATTATATAGCCTCTATTTTCTTATTTCATTTTTTTATTTACTGTTTCACGTGAAACATCAAAGCTTCTACTATCTCAAAGCCTGTTCTAAATACATATGCGTTGTATTATCAATCAACTTATGCGTCAGTTCTGCCATATGCTGTGTAGATTCCTGATTTTCAGAAGAAAGCCATGTTTTAATCATTCCTACACATCCATTCAGACAAAAAGCATACGCATACTCAATGTCACGATTATCCTTCGGCAGACGAATAGACAGGCGATGCAGAACTGTATCTGCAATTAACTTTTCAATCCGGCTGACAAACGCCATATCGCCATTCTTTCCGAGAAGTGCAATACAAATATCCTTATTATTGTCCAGAATCGTAAAAATCTGCTCAATAAACGGATAAGAACTCTCCTTATTATTAATAGGATCCAGAGGATAATCCGCTACCAGATGAGAAACCTCATCCATCAATTCAGCCTCAATGGACTCAAGCATCTGATAGATATCTGTATAATGAAGATAAAATGTCGAACGGTTAATATCCACTTCCTCGACAAGTTCTTTCACGGTAATCTCTTTAATGCTCTTCTTCTGCATAAGGCGAGCCAGTCCTGCACGAAGCTGCGCTTTCGTTTTTCGTACTCTTCTGTCAACTTTTTCCGCCATTTCAAATTTCCCCCAATCATTCCTGTAAAAAATAGCTGTTATTTGTCTATCTTGTAGATTTTATTGTGTTATAGACAAATATATAATATATGTCTACTAATGTACATTCCGCAAATATTTAATGGTTGTATCTGTGGTATGTGTTTAGTATAATACATCACGTAAAGAAAATCAACACTTTGTTTGATAATGGATTTAAGAACTATTAATAGAGTCAAGAGTGATTAATAGAGCCCAATACCATTACTGGAATAAAGTTTGATTAATCAACTGTAGCAATCCAGAAAATCCTTGCATCAGAAAGAATTTTTTCAGAATCTGCCCTGATGTAATCATTAACCGGAACGCTGCAAACTATAAATACAAAAAATTTAATAAGAAAGGGATAGGTAAAATGATCAAAAACGAATGGAAAAGCTTACTTCGCAATAAGCTCATGCTTATCGTTGTAATCGCAATCATCGTTATCCCGATCATCTATGCAGGCCTGTTTCTGAAATCCATGTGGGACCCTTATGGAAGCGTGGATAACCTGCCGGTGGCTGTGGTAAACGAAGATAAACCCGTCGAGTACAATGGCAAGACACTAAGTATAGGCAAGGATATGGCGGATGAGCTGAAAGACAACGACTCGATGGCATTCAACATTGTAGACAGTAAGACAGCAGAGGACGGTCTGGCAAACGGAACCTATTACATGGTTATTACCATTCCGGAAGACTTCTCCGCAAATGCTTCTACAGTAATGGATGATAATCCAAAACAGATGGAGCTGAGCTATCAGACCAACCCAGGAACCAACTACATAGCTTCCAAGCTCAGTGAAACCGCGATCCTGAAACTTCGTGACAACATTGCAGCACAGGTTACTGAAACCTACACTGAAACCGTTTTTGATTCTATCTCAGAAGCTGGTGACGGAATGCAGGAAGCAGCTGACGGATCCGGAAAAATCGAAGACGGTTTAAGTACAGTTGCCGATGGTAATAAAACCATTACCAAGAACCTGAAGAAACTTTCTACCAGTACTCTTACATTCGTAAGCGGCGCTGACAGCCTTACCGAAGGACTTAAGACATACACCGACGGTGTAGCACAGGTCAACGACGGAGCAAAAAGTCTGGATGATGGTACAAAACAGCTGAACAGCGGTGTTGCCACTCTTACAGAAAAAGTTCCGGAACTGACAACTGGTGTGGATACTCTGGATAAAGGTGTTCAGCAGTATACCGCAGGTGTTGACGAACTTAACGAAAATTCCGATGCACTGAAAAGTGGCGCAAGCAGTCTGGAATCCGGTGCAAAAGCACTGAGCGAAGGTATTAATACCCTTTCCAGTGGAACCACACAGTATGTAAGCGGTGCCGACACTCTTGCAGATGGAACAACTGCTTATGTAAAAGGCGCAGAACAGCTGGCAGATGGTGCCAAACAGCTTTCCGGACTTGAAAAACTCGGAGATGTTTCCAATGGTATTTCTCAGCTGAATCAGGCTGTTACAAAGGGCAGTGACAAATCTCAGTCACTTGTATCCGGAACCCAGCAGCTGGAAGCCGGATTAAAGAACCTCAATGATACTGTTTCTTCTTTAAAAGACAGTACTACTGATGAATCCATCAAAACCTTATCTGCTGGTCTTGCTTCTGCAAAACAGGGTATGAATGATGCAGCAGACGGTATGACAGCAGCTGCAACTGGTATGAACAATGCAGCAGATGGCATCAATAACGCAGCCGGATACATCAGCCAGGCAGCAGGTATTACCAGCCAGACAAGTTCCAGTATTTCCAACGAACTGATCCCTGCAGTACAGAATGCAGGAACACAGTTCTCACAGGTTGGACAGCAGATTAATGACCTTCTCACCGGTTACGGACAGACAACTACCGAAAAACTTACAGAAGCAAACACAACAATAAGTACTGCACAGCAGAGCATGAGCAACGCTGCAGCTGCACTTCAGGCCATTCAGGCTTCTGCTTCTGAAGATGGTACAGTTTCTGCTGAAAGTCTCAGCGAAGTTATCGATGCATTAAACGAAGCAGCTGGTGGAATGTCCGGTGTAGATGGTTCTTATATGAACAGCTATTCTGAGCAGGCATCACAGCTGGTATCCGGTGTAGCCGGTCAGCTCTCCTCCACTCAGGAAAGTCTGAACGCTACCGTTTCAAAACTTAACGAAGCAGCAACCGGACTGAATACCATTTCCAGCGGTCTTACTGCTGGTGCATCCAGTCTTTCCAATGGTGCAGCTTCTATGACAGAAGGCGCAGCCAATATGAATGCAGGTGCTGAAAAAATGGCAGCAGGTGCAAGCCAGATTCCGGAAGTTCCTTCCGACCTGATTGCTCAGCTCTCTGCCGGAGTAAATCAGCTTTATATCGGTTCTCAGGCTGTAAACGCAGGAACTCAGAAGGTTTCTGCCGGTCTTCAGACACTGGAAACAAGCACAACATCTTTCCCACAGGCAGCTGCCGGAATCAAGGCACTGAATGAAGGATTCGATACATTAACTGCTAACGATAAGAAACTTACTTCTGGAGCTAAGAATCTGAAAGCAGCCGGAAAGCAGATCACAAGCGCACTTCCGCAGGTGAAATCCGGTGCAGGTCAGCTGGCAGATGGTTCTGAAACACTGACAGCAGGAATTAAAACTTACACAGATGGTGTTGCAAAACTGGCAGCAAACAGCTCCGCTCTTACCAGCGGTACCAGCCAGCTTTCCAATGGAGCTAAAACACTTTCAAGCGGTGCTACTACTCTTGCAAATGGCACCAAGACATTAGCAAGCGGTACTACTACTCTTTATACTGGTACCAAAAAACTTGTAAGCAATAACAGCACTCTGAACAGTGGTGCAAAACAGCTGGCAGATGGTGCTTCTCAGATTCAGAGTGGTTCTTCACAGCTGTATGATGGTTCCAAGAAACTTGGAAATGGTGTGAAAGAGCTGAAAGATGGTTCTGAAACACTGACTACAAGCCTCAGCGATGGAGCTAAAACTGTAAAAGATAATTCAGCAAGTGACGAGACAATCAAGATGTTCGCAACACCAGTTGTGAGCGATGAAACAAAACTTACCGATGTTCCGAATAACGGACACGCAATGGCACCTTATATGATGTCTGTAGGCCTTTGGGTCGGTGCACTGGCATTCTGCCTGATGTATCCTCTGGCTCAGTATAAAGGCAAACTGAAATCCGGTTTTGCATGGTGGGCAAGCAAAGCTTCCGTACTTTATCCGGTAGCAATCCTTCAGGCAATTAGTCTGATCCTTCTGTTACATGCATTTAACGGATTCACCCCTGTTGAGATGGGCAAGACAGTCCTCTTCGCCTGCCTCGCAGCAATGACCTTTACATCCATGATGTATTTCTTTAACATCACACTTGGTAAAGTAGGAAGCTTCCTGATGCTGGTATTCATGGTCGTTCAGCTTGCAGGATCTGCCGGTACTTATCCGGTTGAGATTTCTCCTGAATTTGTTTCAAAGATTCACGCATACCTGCCATTCACTTACACCGTTGATGCATTCCGTGCAACAATCAGTGGTGGCAGAAGCATTACTACTTCCGTAATTGTACTGGCTGTACTGTTTGTGATCTTCACGATCCTGACAATCCTTCAGTTCAATCACATGGCCAAGAGAAAGAAAGCAGAAAAAGTTGTTCTCTTCGACTGGCTGGAAGAAAGAGGTCTTGCTTAACTAACATGTAACTGACAGAAGCTCCCCCGAACCTTCTGTTGGACATAACACAAAAAACCTGTACGGTGGGCTGAAACCACTGTACAGGTTTTTTTTATATTATTTTCTATTTTGCCTCAGCAGTTGGTGTTGCTGTGGCTTCTGTTTTTGTTTCACCATTTACCATAGTTTCATATGCATTAAACATTTCCTTTACTGTCATTTTGTTTACGAGGAATACTTTGTTTCCAACGACAGCTGTGTAATAGTTTGTATCATATGTGTAGAAGGTAACGGTTGTCTGATTCTTGTCAGAGTCTGTAAATACAACTGTCATCTCCGGATCTGTTGCCGGGGTGTAGGTATCTGTCAGTCTCTTCTGTCCTGCCATATTTGTCAACTTGTTATAGAAAGTTGTAAAGGTTGTGCTTTCTATGTCCTCTCCATCCAGCTGATAGGTTGTTGTCTCTTTATCATTACCGTCATCGTCTGTTGTTGTTTCACGTGAAACATTTACAGTATTTGTTGTACCGCCGTAAGTAACCTGAAGCTGATCCAGATTTTTTACAGAAAGATAATTCACAATCAGGGACCAGAGATCCGATGGTGTCTTATCAATAACCGCACTCAGTGTATCTGTGGACATTGTATAAATCTGTTTGTTATCTACAGTTACATATCTGCTGCCATCTCCGGCTTCATCACCAACGTAGATAACAAGCTGTTTATCTACTGTAGTTGTCTTGGTGTCTTCAGAAGAGCTGCTGTCGTCGGAAGCATCCGTACTGTCTGCCTCATCACCTTCTGTATCTTTAGAATCGCTCTCAGAAGCCGTAGAATCGCTTTCAGAGGAATCTGAGCTGGTGTCCTCCACCTCTTCCTGATAATCCACTGTAATCGTCGCATACGGATTATCCAGGCCATACTTGGAAAGATCTTCCGCATTGTAGTCTACAAACTGGTCAAACGCAAAATTTCCAAGTCCGGAAGTTACATTTCCTGCTGCCGTCGTATCTGCTGTTTCTTTATCACTGCTTCCATCACTGGAAACATCCCAAGTAGCTCCATCGGAATTTTCTTCCAGAACGTAGGAATCTTTATCTTCGCTGACCTGCACTTTTTTCACTGTGGAAGAATCAATCGTCGGGAAATCTTCTCCCTGTGCATAATCATAAAGAGAATCCATAAACGGAGTAACGGTAGATGCCGCTACCACATAAACCGTATTGTCATCGTCATCTTTTGTAATGTAATACTGATTTGTGGAAGTATTTTCATCTCCAATATTGAATTTCGTTGTACCATCACTGGTATCAACGGTTATTGTATTGGACGGGGAATCCAGTCCATATTCGGTAAGATCGTCTACTTTTTTCAGAACCCTGTCAGCTTCCACCTTTTCGATGGCGGAAGCTGCAGAATCCAGAGTTGTCTGATTTACAGGGAAAGCAGTCTCATCTTTTTTCACCCAGGAATCATCTTTTTTCTCAAAGGTAGTTTCCTTCTTGTCTACGATAAATTCCAGGGACTTGATATCATCTGTTTTCACGGAAAACACTTCGGTTTTGTTTTCCTCTTCGCTGCTGCTCTCTGTCTGTTCTTCTTTGGACACGTAGGTATTTAATCCTACATAAACACCGCCGAGAACTGCCAGAACAACAACAGCAGAAACAAGTTTGGTTGATTTTTTCATTATGCTTTTCTCCTCTTAAGCCAGATCAAAAATCCTGCAACAAGGAACACTCCCGGGATCAGACCGATAGTACAGATCTTCCAGAAAGCTGCATCATAATCGGTTACTGTCAGGCTTGTAGACTCAAGGCTCTTGGATGGGATGGAAACGGAATTGCCGTCATCTGTGCTGGTCATCCAGTTTAAGGACTCCAGAAGAAGTTTTTCATTTCCGCCGGATACCATCTGGTTTACCTGACTCTCCATCAGATTTGCTGTGGAGTAGTAAACGATCTGTGTTTCCTTGTCATCATCCAGTTTCTCAGTAATGGCAACACCAAGATCAAACGGGCCGTCTACATCTCCGTCTTCTTTCTCGATATTGCTGCTCTGCATGTTTGTCTTAGAGTAAGCCTGGTCAGAAGTTGTCAGGATACTGTCAATCGTTACGGTATCTCTTACATCATCTGTTTTCTGAATACCCTGTGCATATGGAGCCAGTACATAAGATCCTGCTGAAGCTGTCTCAGAGCTTGCGTCTGTACTATTGACAGTCGGTACCAGATAATATGGCATCTGCATTCCATAATGCTGATTATCACCCTCAAATACAATTCCCTCGGCTCGTTTTACACCGTAATTTTCAAGAACTGCATCGAAGTTCGGCAGATCATCCTGTGTATAATCAGAGAAGATCATGGCCTTTCCGCCTGCCTCCAAATAATCCAGGATTTCTGTTTTTTCTTCCTCGGAAATATCACTGGTCGGAGATACAATCATCAGGCAGTCCGCATCATCCGGAACTTTTCCTTCGGTAAGAAGGTTCAGCTCTTTGATATCAATATTGGCTTTCTGGATATCTTCTTTAAAGTTGGAGTCCAGATCTTTTTCCCCATGTCCGGATAAAGTATACAGGATTGGCAGATCTTCCGATGTTACATATCCGATAGCACTTGTGATCTGTCCCTCACCATCAAAACCTGTTGTGGTCTGCTGCCAGGTATTATAATCTACAGAAGTAGAATACATGTCGTTGTAATTGATAACTTTGTTTCTGTCTCCGCAAACTACGATCAGGCTGTTTGAAGAGAGATCATCGGTTGTATATTCAGATGCAAATTTCGGATTTACAACCGGGTCTTTTACCTCAACTTTAATATGTTTGGACTCATCTTCATAACGTTTCAGAAGATTGGAAATCGTATCATCCTCAGAACCACTCTGAGCAATCTGATAAATGGTAACATCTTTATCCAGTGCTTTCAGCACTTTCTTAGTTTCATTACCGATGGTATAGAGCTTGGATGAACTTACATCCAGCTGTGAATATTTGGATGGGATTGCACCAACGATCATATTGATCACAACCACGATCACGATAAAGATTGCTGCCATAGCCATACTGTAGGAACCGTTTTTGATGTGCTTTTTGCTGATGGTACCTACCAGTTTTTTCGGATCTGGTTTATGTTTCTTTTTATCGGAATCCTGTGCAGATTCTGTTGTAACTGATTCGCCTTTATTTTTCTTGAATTTTTCACTGAATTTCATTTCCATTCACCCCCTAGTTCCAGCGTCTCTTCTGAATGGACTGCATGGTAAGGAACAGGCAGATTGCAATAACAGAAATAAAATAAACAATTCCTGTCACGTCAAACACACCGTTTGTAAAGTTCTCATAATGTCCGCTCAGATTAAATACATTCAGTACTTTCTGGATACCCCCCTGGAAAACACTTGATTTTACAACGTATACGATCACAAGGGCAACTTCTCCTACAACTCCGATCACTGCAGAGATCAGAACATTTTTGATCATGGTATAAATGATAATTGCGATCGCCACGATCAGAAGTCCGAATGCCACTGCCGTTGACATGGAAGTCTGTGAGAAGAAGGAAGAAATTCCATTCATCATATAAAAAGAAAACAGGAACACAAAAGTAAGTACTGCTGCAATTACCTGACTTTCTGTAAGTGCTGACATAAATACACCGATTGCCAGATTGGCACATCCCAGAAGGAAAAATCCCAGGATTCCGGTGTATGCAGAAGCATATGCTACTGTTCCGAATTTACTCATGATCAGCGGATAAAAGCACATGATCACAACCGGAATAGCAAACACTGCTACCAGTGCAAGGTATTTTCCAAATACGATATCCCATACGGATACCGGCGCTGTCAGAAGAAGCTGATCGGTTTTTTGTTTGCGTTCTTCTGCGAGTACACGCATGGAAAGAATCGGCACACCGATCAGGAACACAAAGGTCAGTGCACTTAATGTATATTCAAACTTTGAGTAACCACCTGAGAGCTGATATGCGGAAAAATAAATTCCGGTCAGCACCAGTACAAAAAATATGAAGAGATATCCAACCATGGAGGTCAGATAACTTTTCAGTTCTCTTTTAAAAATTGCTGTCATGACTGATCCCCCTCTTTCTCATCAGAAGTTTTCTCCGGTTTTTCTTCTTCCGAAGCTTTCTCTTCTACCGGTTTCCACTGTGATTTTTCCGGGTTCCCAGTGGATTTCTTTTTTTCTCCTTCGGTGAGTTCAAGGAATACATCCTCAAGGGAAACTCTCTTAACCTGCATCTCGTAAATCGGGCAGTTTGCTTTTGCCATGGCGTAGAAGACTTTTTCCCGGATGTCCACATTTTCCTGAACAGAGAGTTTTGTTTTCCACAGCTCTTCATCGCTGTCGTAGGACATTTCCACACCGGTAACGCCTTCGATCGTTTCCAGATCTTTTCGGATGGTATCTTTCTCGCCTTTTACTTTCATAAGGAGACTGTTGGAACCTGCTGCCAGACGTTCCAGATTGTCCGGCGTATCACTGGCTACCAGTTTTCCGTGTGAAATGATCAGAACGTAATCACATACTGCTCTCACCTCGGAAAGGATATGAGAACTTAAGATAACCGTATGTTTCTGTTTCAGGCTTTTGATCAGGTCACGGATCTCGATGATCTGCTTCGGGTCAAGTCCTACTGTAGGCTCATCCAGGATGATCACTTCCGGATATCCAAGGATCGCCTGTGCAAGGCCAACTCTCTGGCGGTAACCTTTGGAAAGGTTTTTGATCAGACGGTCTTTCATGTCTGTGATCTTTACCATATCCATGACTTCTTTTATCTGTTTGTCTTTCTGGTTTCTTGGGATTTTTTTCAGATCAGCCGCAAATTTCATGTACTCAAGAACAGTCATGTCAAAATAGAGTGGCGGCATTTCCGGCAGATAGCCGATACATTTCTTGGCTGCCTCCGGTTCTTCCAGAATGTCATGACCATCGATCATTACTTTTCCCTCTGTGGAAGCAATGTATCCTGTGATCATGTTCATTGTTGTTGATTTTCCTGCACCGTTGGGTCCCAGGAATCCGTAAATTTTCCCCTTTTCGATTTGAAAGGAAAGATGGTCAACTGCAGTATGATCGCCATACTTTTTGACCAGATTACTTACTTCGATCACTTTACTCTCCTCCTTTAAGCATCTTTACAATAGAAAATGCCCCTGGATGAAACAGAGAATGGGGGAATCCAGGGGCATCTCTATCATTGTATAGTGTAAGAGTAATTTGTGATAAAAGTAGGATAACTTTGTGATAATTTTGTGAAACCGATGGGCAAAAAAATCTCCTGTCGGACAAATTTTGACTTTGTTCGACAGGAGGAGAAAATTATGCCAGTGGCTCCCGAAGCGGTGTTCCGGCTTTTCTCGGGTATTTGCCTGGAGTGTTTTTTATCTTTTCGATGATGACCAGGGAACGGCTGATCTCGGATCCCGGAAGATCGAAGTACTGAATGTCTCGGATCTTTCCACCGAGGATTTTTACTGCTTTTTCCGCCGCTTCGGCTTCTTCCTTTACTGAGCCGGATTTATAGGAGACAAAAAGTCCTCCGACTTTTACGTATGGGAGACAGTATTCGGACAGGGTTGCAAGACCGGATACTGCTCTGGATACACAGAGGTCATATTTTTCTCTGTAGGCTTTGTTTTTTGCAAATTCTTCAGCTCTTCCGTGGATGGCGAAGATTCCATCAAGTCCAAGAAGCGCAAAGGTTTCTTCCAGAAATTTTACTCTCTTATTCAGGGAGTCCAGAAGGCAGGCTTCCACTTCCGGGAAGGCGATCTTCAGGGGAACCCCCGGGAAGCCGGCACCGGTTCCGATATCCATGACAGTTTTTACCTTGCTCATATCTACGGCTTTGACGCAGCAGAGGCTGTCCAGGAAATGTTTCACGAGAACCTCGTCAAATTCTGTGATACCGGTCAGGTTCATGACTTTATTTTTTTCTACAAGGTATTCGTAGAACTGGATGAACTGATTTTTCTGCGTGTCATTGAGAGTAATTCCAAGTTCTTCGCAGCCTTTTTCCAGGATTTCTAAATTGTACATGCAGTTTCCTCTCTTATTCTTTGTTTTTTATGTTTTTATTATTCAGAATGTTATCAATGTTTATGTCCGGTTTTGCTTTCCAGGTATACAAGAAGTACGGAGATATCTGCAGGGGATACGCCGGAGATTCGGGATGCCTGGCCGATGGATACCGGTCTGTAAGCCTCCAGTTTCTGACGTGCTTCAATGCGGAGGCTTCCTACATCTTCATAATCAATGTCTTCCGGAATTTTTTTCTGCTCCAGCTTTTTGAACTGTTCTACTTGTTTCATCTGACGGCGGATATAGCCGTCGTATTTGATGTTGATCTCTACCTGCTCACATACATCTTCCGGAAGTTCCGGTCTTTCTTTATCAATCGGCGCAAGTACTTTATAGTTAAGTTCCGGTCTGCGGATCAGTTCTGCAATGGTGGTTCCTGATTTCAGCAATGTGCTTCCCTGGGATTCCAGAAGGCTCTGCACTTCTGCTGAACCGCCTACAGTCGTATGTTCTACTCTCTCGATCTCTTCCTGGATCATTCGTTCTTTTTCCTGCAGTTTATGGCATGTCTCATCATCGATCAGGCCAACCTCCCAGCCTTTTTTGCGGAGACGGAGGTCTGCATTGTCCTGACGGAGCAGCAGGCGGTACTCGGCGCGGCTTGTCATCATTCGGTACGGCTCATGGTTTTCTTTTGTTACCAGATCATCGATGAGAACGCCGATATATGCCTCGGAGCGATCCAGGATCAGCTGTTCTTTTCCTTTTACTTCCATGGCTGCGTTGATTCCTGCGATCAGACCCTGAGCGGCTGCTTCCTCGTATCCTGAGCTTCCGTTAAACTGTCCGCCGCTGAAAAGGCCCTTGATCTTTTTGAATTCCAGTGTTGGATAGAGCTGGCGTGGATTGATGCAGTCATACTCAATGGCATAGGCATTTTTTACGATTTTGGCGTGCTCCAGGCCTGGTACGGAATGGTACATTTCGTACTGGACATCTTCCGGAAGGGAGCTGGACATTCCTCCGATGTACATTTCATTTGTGTAAAGGCCTTCTGGCTCAATGAATACCTGATGGCGTTTTTTGTCTGCAAAACGGACGACTTTATCTTCGATGGACGGGCAATAACGCGGACCGGTTCCTTCGATCATTCCGGAATAAAGAGGGGATCTGTCCAGGTTTGCGCGGATGATCTCGTGTGTTTTTTCGTTTGTGTAGGTCAGCCAGCAGGATTTCTGCTCGATCTGTACGGATTCCGGGTCTGTGGAGAAGGAGAACGGTACGACTCTTTTGTCTCCGAACTGCTCTTCCATTTTGGAATAATCGATGGTGTTTCCGGCGATCCTGGCAGGGGTTCCTGTTTTGAAGCGGAACATTTCGATTCCCAGTTTTTTCAGAGAATCCGTGAGATAGTTGGCTGCCTGAAGGCCGTTTGGTCCTGTGTAGTTGCTGACATCGCCGTAGATGCAGCGGGCCTTGAGGTAGGTTCCTGTACAGAGAACTACGGCTTTTGCGTGGTAGGTGGCTCCTGAAAAGGTTTTTACACCGGTGATGTGGTTATCTTCTACCAGAAGTTCTGTTACTTCGCCCTGGCGGATAGTTAAGTTTTCTGTGTTTTCCAGAGTTTTTCGCATCTCGGTGCTGTAAGCCTGTTTGTCGGCCTGGGCACGGAGAGAATGGACTGCAGGGCCTTTGGACTGGTTGAGCATTTTGGACTGGATGAATGTTTTGTCTATATTTTTGCCCATTTCTCCACCGAGGGCGTCCAGTTCGCGGACGAGGTGGCCTTTGGAGCTGCCGCCTACATTGGGGTTGCAGGGCATCAAGGCGATGCTGTCTACGCTGACTGTGAACATGACGGTATTGAGCCCTAAGCGGGCGCATGCCAGTGATGCTTCGCAGCCTGCGTGGCCGGCGCCTACTACTATGATGTCGAAAAACTGTTCCAGATTTTTCATGCTTTTTCTCCTTTATTTCTATTTTTTATCTTTGTTTTTATTATGTTTATTTTGTGATGTATGTTTTGCTTCCTTGGCAGGGGGCCTGGGTTTTTGGCTTTGGGAAGCTAAGGAAAACCGCAGCCTATGCATATGCATAGCCAAGTCCCTGCGTACTCACGCAACCCTCGTGGGAACTACTTGCCCATACAAAATTTAGAGAATATTTCATTAACAAGGTCTTCCCCAAGCGATTCTCCCAGAATCCTTCCCAAACTCTCATACGCATCCGTCAGATCTATAGAATAAAAATCCTCCGGCATTCCGCTCTCTATACTGTTCTCTACCAGAGAAAGACTCTCCTGCGCTTTTAAAAGCTCCTGTCTGTGCCGTTCATTGGTGATATATACTTCATCATTGAAGTTTATCTCCCCACTGAAGAACATTTCCCTGATTTTTTCTTCCAGGTCTGTGATTCCTGTTTCTTCTTTTGCGGAGATCGGGATCACAGGCTGGTTTATTCTGCTCTTTAAATCTTCTATATCTATAGCCGATTTAAGATCTGTCTTGCTGTAGAGGACAATTGTCTTTTTCTCTTGCAAAATTTTTATGATTTCTTCGTCGTTTTCATCCAGCGGTACGGATGAATCTACAACATAGAGAATCAGGTCTGCGTCTGCTGCCATTTCTTTGGCTTTGGATACGCCGATTTTCTCTACGATGTCTTCGGTCTGACGGATTCCTGCTGTGTCGGCAATCTTTAATGTGATTCCGTGCAGGTTGATGTACTCTTCCAGGACATCTCTTGTGGTTCCTGCGATGTCAGTTACGATGGCTCTGTCTTCTCCCAGGAGCAGATTCAGCAGGGAGGATTTTCCTGCGTTTGGCTTGCCCAGGATTACTGTCCTGATGCCTTCCTGGATGATTTTTCCGTCTCCGGATGTCTTTAACAGGTTCTGTATTTTTTCTTTTTCTTCTGCTACAATCTGCTCTAATTCTTCGGAATATCCTGTCAAATCATAGTGCTCCGGGTCGTCCAATGCTGATTCAATGTACGCTATATGGTACAGTAATTTTTCTCTGATTTTCTGTACGGTTTTTCGGACCGAACCTTTCAATTGACCTACAGAATTCTTTAATGAGTACTCATTTTTGGACTGTATTACGTCCATAACGGCTTCTGCCTGGGATAAATCAATCCTTCCATTGAGGAATGCTCGCTTGGTAAATTCTCCTGGTTCGGCAATAATGGCTCCGTTTTTCAGCACTGTTTCCAGTACTTTTTTCATAGCCAAAACGCCGCCGTGACAATCAATTTCTATAGTGTCTTCTCCCGTATATGTCCGTGGTCCGCGCATAGCCATAACCAGCACTTCGTCTACCATCTCTTCGTTATCATAGATATATCCATAATGAATGGTATGGCTTGGGACGTTTTTCAGAGATTTTTTTCCACCTTTGGAATGGTATACTCTGGATGCAATCTCAAAAGCCTCTGGGCCACTGATCCTGACGATTCCGATTCCCGATGCACTCATGGCTGTGGAAATCGCAGCAATCGTTGTCTCTTCCATTTTTCACTCTCCTTTATCCGGTTAAACGAAAAAATGTTACTCCGGAAAAGCTTTTTACACGCAAAAAACACGTGTTATTCACGCTTTCACCTAGAATAACATCTTCTGTCAGTTTCCATATTTATAAAGCTGATCTCTGCATTCCGGATGTCCGCTGCAGAAATATCTTTTATTATTTGCTCTTCAATGATTATAAAGAATTGTTACGGAGAATGCAATGATAATTTTTAATTTCCGATTTTATGAAAAAAAGCCGCATCCACGAAGCTTAACGCTCCGGGATACGGCTTATATTCTTACCACTGAATCAGTAATTATTACGTTTCAGTTTTACCACTACATGTCTGTAAGGTTCTTCTCCCTCACTGACTGTCTCTACATAGCGGTTGCCCTGCAGAGATGCATGGATGATTCTTCTCTCGTATGGATTCATCGGTTCCAGAACTACCGGTTTTCTGGTTTTCTTTACCTTGAAGGCAATTCCTCTTGCGAGGTTTTCCAGAGTTTCTTTACGGCGGCGTCTGTAGTCCTCTGTATCAAGCTTTACACGAATATAAGTAGACTCGCCTTTGTTTACTACAAGGCTTGTCAGATACTGTAATGAATCCAGTGTCTGGCCTCTTTTTCCGATGAGGATACCCATGTCCTCACCTTCAAAATCTACATCCAGAGAACCGTCTGCAGTGTTGTATTTCGATGTGATCTCCACTTCTCCAAGATCCATGGAACCGAATACATCACGAAGAAATACGACTGCTCTCTCCTCAACTTCTTTGATCTTCTCCGGATCGCTGAGAATTTCTACCGGTCTGCCCTGCTTCGGTGCTCTCTCACGTGTTTCTTTCGGCTGACGCTCTTTTGGAGCTCTCGGCTGTTTTTCACGTGCAGGTTTTGCTTTGCCCTGGGAATCTCTTGCAGGTCTTTCCTTCGGTGCTGCAGCCTTCAAAGGTGCCTCTTCAGATGTTTTCTCCACCTGTACAGACTCTGTTTTTACCGGTTTCTTCTCCTTTACAGGAGCTGCCTTCGGTGCAGATTCTTTCTTTACATTTGGAGTAAACGGCTTGTCTAATTTCTTCTCTTCTTTGATAGCGTCCAGTTTCACGGACTCTACCAGATCATCGATCTCCTGCATATCAGAAACTGGCTCGATTCTGCGAACTTTAATTATGGCAGGTTTGCTGCCGATTCCGAAGAATCCGGAGCTGCCTTCACTGATAACCTGAATATCAAGCTGGTCACTGGAAGTTCCAAGCTCAAGACACGCTTTTGTGATAGCTTCATTCTTTGTTTTTGCTGAAAACTGAATGTAATCCTCCATTACGAACCCCTCCGTTCCTGATTATTTCTTCTTGTTTCTCTCATCAAAGTCTCTTACGAGATTAGCTTTGGCTGTGATGCTGCCTGGTTTTGCATTTCTTGCCTTCTCATAAGCTGCATCAACCTTATGTGCTCTGTCTGAAGCACCATTGTTTCCGCTGTTACCCTTATTGATTACAGGTTTATTGATATTCTTGGCGGACTGATGAGCCTGATTGGTGATCTTCTGCGGCGGAAGTCCTTCTTTCGCACGTTTTGCTTCGATCTTCTTCATATTCTCATTAACCAGATCATCAATGTTCATCTTATCAAGATGACGGTTGATGGCAAACTGCTGGGCACTTCGCACGACAGCACTGGCGATCCAGTAGATACCAAGACCAACCGGGAATGTGAAACAGAAGAATGCAGACATCAGAGGCATGACCATGTTCATGGTTTTCATGGAGTTTGCCATTGCGCTGGCCTGATCATTTCCGTCTGCCGGCTGTGTTGCAGCCTGTGGCATAAGCTTCAGGTTCAGCATCTGAGTTGCCCATGCAAGAACCGGGATCAGAAGTGCTACGATCGCAAGTAACAGAGAACCATGGTTCTTAATGAACTCCATGATATAATACAGAGGCTGATCTGCGATATTCAGGCCACAGAAGCCCTGCATCTTGGAAATATTTCCGGATGCTTTTGTGATCGCATCAGAAAATCCTGAAAACTGATCCATCTGTGCCAGCTCTTTCCACTGGGAAGGAGAAAGTGCATACAGAAAATCAACAATAGAGTTACTTGTAGCATTTCCGGCACTGTCCATAACGAGACGTACTCGTGTCATGGAATGGTCTGTGATAAACTGCTGCAGGATATCTGTGTATCCGTTTACAGCTAACAGGTTGTCAACTACACCAGTAAAAATGTTCTTTACACTTCCAACGTAAGCAGGAATCCGGTAGATAACCTGATACAGAGCAAACAGAATAGGCATCTGAATGGCTAACTGTACACAGCTACCGGTTGGAGAAACACCATATTTCTGATAAACAGCCTGGGTTTCTTCGTTCATTTTCATCATGGAGTCCTGATCCTTTTTACCCTGATATTTCTTCTGGATCTTCTGGATCTCGGGCTGCATGATCGCACTTAACTTGGAGAATTTCTGCTGCTTGATCTGCAGCGGTGTCATAAAGGCAAAGATAAGAATACTGAAGATAATGATACAAAGACCAATGTTCTGGATTCCGAACAGGCCGTCAAGCATCTTATATATGCCATCCATGATCCATCCCATCACAGACGCGATCTGTCCGATAATAGGAGTTCCGGTTTTTGTTGCTAAAAACAGTTCCAAATTCATTTCCTCCTAGACTTCTTATTCAATTGTAAAAGTCCGGTAACTGCTTCGCCCCGGGAAAAAGAGGCCAAACAGTCACAAAATAATTCATGGCACAGGGTCATAGCCTCCATGGGAAAAAGGATTGCATCGCAGAATCCTCCATGCCGCAAGAAGACTGCCCTTGAATGCGCCATATTTTTCGATTGCTTCCAAACCATATTGAGAACATGTGGGAATATAAGGACATTTCGTTCTCTTCATCGGCGATATATATTTTTGATAGAGTCTTATCATCTTAATCAGAAATTTCTTTATCATGTTCATGCCCTGTTATATGATGCTTCTTTGCAAGATGCATAAAAGCACTCTCGATCTCGTGAAAGCCTTTGCCCTTGGCAGAAGCTCTCGCTACTACTACAATATCAAGGTTACTGTCAAAATCTGTTTCGTTGAGACGATAACTTTCTCTGATCAGTCTGGTGAGTCTGTGGCGAACCACACTATTCCCTACTTTTTTGCTTACTGATATTCCCAGACGATTCTTCCTGTGCTGATTCTTCAGCACGTACATCACCAGAAGCCGATTTGCGTATGATGTTCCGTTCTGATATACAACTTTAAAATCTTGATTTTTCTTTAAGGACTCTGATCTGATCAAACGAATCCTCCTTAATTAAATTCCGTCTGCACGGATATTTCTCCGGATAGAAGAAAAGACCACATAAATGCGGTCTTGCAGCTTATGCTGATAACTGTTTTCTTCCTTTTAATCTTCTTGCAGCTAATACTTTACGTCCGCCCTTTGTGCTCATGCGAGCTCTGAAGCCGTGAACTTTAGCTCTGGATCTCTTTTTTGGCTGAAATGTCATCTTCATAGGTAAAGCACCTCCTTTATCTATTTTTAATTGTTATGAAATAACTTATCATTCAGAACATCGTTTCAATTATATAAATAAACCTCCTTTTCGTCAAGGGAAAATTGCAAAAAACCCAATAAAATCAGGGGTTTGAAAAATACCGCCGGCCTCGTGGTTTTTATTTTTTACCCATATGTGGATTACGCTTATGGTTTACGTAACATTATCCACATTTTGTGGATAACTTGTGGATAACTAGTGGATTACCGGCAAAACTATCCACTGTTTCCGGATTATTTTTTTCAGTATCTTCAAAAAATCCCTTTATTTGCGGTATTTTGACAGTGGATAATTTTATACACATAAATTCTCTGTGTTTTCCACACAACGTCAACTTATGGAAACCAATTTGCCAGTTATACACTATTTTTCACCCTAATCCACAGTAATTTCCCCAAATTATCCACATTGTTTTCCCCAAAATCTCAAGGTTTTCCATTGCGAAAACACCATTTTCATTGTAATATATAAAAGGATATCTGTCTCCAGTCGCAGACTGGGGTTATTATAATACTCATGGGAGGAAAAAATGAACGCTGTTATTGAAAAATGGGAGGAGATCCTGCAAACTGTCAAATCTGAATATGAGGTGACTGATGTCCCTTTTAATACCTGGCTTAAGCCACTGAAAGTTTATGAGGTTGACGGGAATCTAATAACAGTGGCCGTTCCCTCTGAGCAGGCAGGCATTGGTGTTAATTACATCACCAAACGCTACAAAATACCTCTCCAGGTTACAATCTGTGTACTGACAGGCATGGAAGAATGCGAAGTTCAATTCGTTCTGGAAAAAGATCTCCTCAAGAAAGAAGAAGAAAAAAAACCTTCCTATGATAAACAGAATCATGATACACGTTACGAAGAAGCTCATTTAAATCCAAAATACACCTTCGACACCTTCGTTGTAGGAAGTAACAACAAATTCGCCCAGGCAGCAGCTCTCGCAGTTGCCGAATCTCCGGGGGATACCTACAATCCTCTGTTTATTTACGGCGGAGCCGGTCTCGGAAAAACGCATCTTATGCATTCCATCGCTCATTTTATACTGGAACACGACAAAAACAGCCGGGTTCTCTATGTAACCAGTGAGGAATTCACAAATGAACTGATCGAAACCATCCGAAACGGAAACAACACGGCAATGAGCAAATTCCGTGAAAAATACAGAAATATTGATGTTCTTCTCGTCGATGATATTCAGTTTATTATAGGAAAAGAATCCACTCAGGAAGAATTTTTCCATACATTTAACAGCCTTCACAGTGCCAAAAAGCAGATTATCATATCTTCCGATAAACCTCCGAAAGATATGGAAATTCTGGAAGAACGTTTCCGTTCCAGGTTCGAATGGGGTCTGATCGCAGATATTACACTGCCAGATTACGAAACTCGAATGGCAATTCTTCATAAAAATGAGGAAATGAACGGTTACAGCATCAGTGAAGACGTTATCAAATATATTGCTACAAATATTAAATCCAATATCCGTGAGCTGGAAGGTGCCTTTAATAAGGTTATGGCAGGAGCCAAACTTGAGAAAAAAGAGGTTACTCTTGAACTTGCCGAACAGGCACTGAAAGATATTATTTCTCCGGATGAGAAAAAAATAATTACACCGGATTATATCATATCCGTTGTTGCTGATCATTACGGAGTAACGCCCGCAGACTTAAGTGGAAACAAACGAAATTCAAAAATCGTTATGCCACGCCAGGTTTCCATGTATCTCTGCCGTGAAATTATCTCCACACCACTGAAAAATATTGGAAAAGCTCTCGGAAACCGTGACCATACTACGGTTATGCACGGTATCGAAAAGATTGAAAACGAATTGCAGACCGACGATAACTTAAAAAATACCATTGATATATTGAAAAAGAAGATTAATCCACAAGGTTAGGAAAGTTTTCCACATTACTGGTGTATAACGTGTTGATTGTATGTGGAGAGATGTGTACAACTTTTTTGCGAAAAAACGGCGGTAATTTTATCCCCGCGTTATTCACATCCGAAACTACCACTTTTACACAAAGTTATCCCACTCGAAAAACCTTGAAAACACTGGCCTCGTGGGAGTTTTTCACAAAATCTGGCCCCCTACGGCGGTTACGGCGGATTTTTTCTATAAATATATTTATAAAAACCACAATTTATCCAGAAAGGGAGTTATACACATTATGAAAATTATCTGCTCCAAATCAAGTCTGTTAAAAAGTGTAAGTATCGCACTCAAAGCAGTTCCATCAAAAACTACCATGCCAATACTGGAATGTATTCTTATGGATGCAACAACAAACCAGATTAAATTTACCACCAATGACATGGAACTGGGAATTGAAACAATCGTAGATGGTACGATTGAAGAAAAAGGAAAAGTTGCTCTCGATGCAAAAATCTTTTATGAAATCATCAGACGACTTCCGGATAATGATATTACTATCAGAACAGATGATAAATATTCAGCAACCATCACATGTGAAAAAGCAAAATTCAATATTCCTGGTAAATCAGGAGAAGATTTTGCCTATTTACCAATGATCGAAAAGGATGAACCGCTGACAATTTCTCAGTACACACTGAAAGAAATGATCCGGCAGACCATTTTTTCTATTGCTGTTAATGAAAACAACAAACTAATGACCGGTGAACTTTTTGAAATTAAAGATAACTGTCTGAAGGTAGTTTCTCTGGATGGACACCGAATTGCTATCCGAAAAATGCCCCTTAAGAGAGAATATTCTGACCGTAAGGTGGTAGTTCCGGGAAAAACTTTAAGTGAGGTAAGCAAGATTCTTTCCGGTGAAGTGGATGATCAGGTAAGCATTTACTTCACAAAAAACCATATTTTATTTGAATTTGATCAGACTATGGTGGTTTCTCGACTGATTGAAGGTGAATATTTCAGAATTGACCAGATGCTTTCCAGTGATTATGAGACAAAACTCAAAATCAACAAAAAAGAATTCATGGATTGTATTGACCGTGCAACACTTCTGGTTCGTGAAGTTGATAAAAAACCGATTATTATTAACATTACAGATAATGATATGGAGCTGCGTATTGATTCAACAATGGGTTCCATGAACGAAGAGATTGATATTGAGAAAGAGGGTAAAGACATTATGATTGGCTTTAACCCGAAATTCCTGATCGATGCACTTCGTGTTATTGATGATGAAACCGTTACAATTTATCTTGTAAACCCGAAAGCTCCTTGCTTTATCCGGGACGACGAAGAAAATTATACGTACCTGATTCTTCCGGTAAATATCAACCAGAATCAGGCCAGATAACAGCTTGTGCAATATAATGGACATAGGATAAGCTCTGAAAACTGCCAAAAGGTGGTAATTTAAAATACCACCTTTTAGGAAAATATCGGAAACGGGGGTATTTAACTACCGCCACTGGACAATATATTGGAAAGGGTTAACCGAATCCGGGAAAGAAAAATTTAAGAGGGTAAAAAATTGGAAATCAGAATTAAAGACGAATTTATCAAACTTGGCCAGGCTCTGAAACTGGCTGGCGTTGTGGAGGACGGCGTTGAGGCAAAATATGCGATTAACGACGGACTCGTCCTGGTAAACGGTGAGGTAGAGAACCGCCGTGGACGAAAAATCCATCCGGGAGATACCATTTCCTACGATGGAAAAGATATTTATGTAATTGGGTGAAAGAATGTACATTGAATCCATCAGATTGAATAATTTCAGGAATTATGAGTCGCTGGAGATGAATTTTGATCAGGGAACCAATATTCTCTACGGCGACAACGCCCAGGGAAAAACCAATATTCTGGAAGCAGTTTATCTGGCCGGAACCAGCAAATCCCACAAGGGAAGCAAGGACCGGGAAATGATCCGTTTTGAGAATGAGGAATCCCATATCCGAATGATGGTAAAAAAGGGTGGACTTTCATACAAGGTAGATATGCACCTCCGGAAGAACAAAGCAAAAGGAGTTGCCATTAACGGGCTGCCGATTCGCAAGGCGAGAGAGCTGCTCGGAGTGGTAAATCTGGTGTTTTTTTCTCCGGAGGATCTTAATATTATCAAGAACGGACCAGGCGAGAGAAGACGTTTTCTGGATTCAGAGCTTTGTCAGCTGGACAGTGTTTATATCACAGAGCTGGCCAGCTACAATCACATTGTGAATCAGAGAAACCGTCTTCTCAAAGACTGTTATATGAATCCGGGCCTGAAAAGTACGCTGGATATCTGGGATATGCAGATGGTTGATTATGGAAAAAAAATCATCGGAAAAAGAGAAGAATTTGTGGAAGAGCTGAATGAGATTGCAAATGGCCTTCACAGAGGACTGACCGGCGGACTGGAAGAACTGGAGATTCTGTATGAACCAAGTGTGACAGAATCGGAGTTTGAGCAGAAACTGGCACAGAACCGGGATCGGGATCTCCGGATGAAACTGACTTCTGTGGGACCGCATAGAGATGATTTCTGCGTGAAGGTAAACGGGATCGATATCCGGAAATATGGTTCCCAGGGGCAGCAGAGAACAGCAGCTCTTTCACTGAAACTTTCTGAGATTTATCTGGTAAAAAAGAAAATCAAAGATACACCGGTTCTGCTTCTGGATGATGTTCTTTCGGAGCTGGACAGCAACCGGCAGACATATCTTCTGGAAAGTATACACGATATTCAGACACTGATTACCTGTACGGGACTGGATGATTTTGTGAGTCATCAGTTTGAGATTAACAAGGTTTTTCAGGTGGTAAAGGGGCATGTTTATATGCCTAAAGGGTTTTGACAAGCCCGTATGCATATGGTAAACTGATTCTGATTATGGAAAGTTGGTGAATATTTTGGATAAAGAGGAGTTTCGCGTCAAGCTGGGAGAGATCAACAAACTGGTTGAAGCCCGGGATTACAAAGGCGCCATGCAGATCGTTGACAGTATCGACTGGCGTCGTGTGAAAAACGTCCGTACCCTTTGCGTTGTGGGCGAGATCTACGCAGCTAATAAGCGCTATGAGGAGAGCAAGGAAATTTTTCTTCTTGCCTATCACAGAGCGCCGATTGGCAAGAACATACTTTACCGCCTGATTGAAGTTTCCCTGAAAATGGGACAGATCAGTGAAGCCACAGAGTTCTTTGATGAGTACAGAGAAGTGGCAGGTAACGATAACAGTCAGTATATACTGCGATACAAGATTGCCAGAGCGAAGAATGCATCTCTGAATGAACAGATCCGTATTCTTGAGGAATATAAGGAGAAAGAGTTTACAGAGCGCTGGTCCTATGAACTGGCCAAACTCTATTACAAGGCAGGAGACAAGCAGAAGTGCCTGGATCTCTGCAATGAGATGATTCTCTGGTTTAATGATGGAAATTATGTGATGAAGGCCCTTGACCTGAAACAGCGTATGGGAGTTCTCACAGGAGAAGAAAAAGAGAAATATGAACAGCGTTTTATTCCAAAACTGATTCCGCCGGAAAAGGCGAAGGAGATCAGGGAAAGTAAGGAAACAGAAACGGCAGGGGAGTCCGAGTATGAGGAATCCAGACCGGTTACAGATACGATTCAGGTAGATGATGAACGAGATCTGAACAGTGCTGAGACTTTCCAGGAGAAGATTTCCAAAGGTATCCGGGATATCTTCGGCGGTCATAAGAAGGCAGCGGAAGAACCAGAGGATATGGAAGAAGACGTACAGGATGAATCAGAAGATTCCACTGAGGAAGAGGCAGAGGATGTTCAGGAAGGTGAAGAAACACCGGAAGAAGAAACTGCTGCCACAGAAGAATCAGCAGTTTCTGAGGAAACGGATTCTGAGGACACAGAGGAAGAAATTCCGGAATCTGAAGATGGAGAAGAACTGCTGTCATCCGGTATCGAAAATCTGTCCGGAGGAACTGCAGAATTAAAAGCAGAGATCCAGAAAGAAGCAGCAGAGCCTGTACAGACTACAGAACAGGAATTATCCCAGAGTGTTGCAGAGATCATGAAGGCGTCTCAGGAAAAGGAATCAGAAGAGCCATCCGGCGTTCCGCTTAACGAGGAAGGAAAACCTGATTTCTCAGCGACAATCCGTATGCCACAGCTTAAGATTCCGAAATCAATGATCAATGTAGACCCGGAAAATGCAAGCGCTGCAGCCAAAATTCCGGACGCATCCGAAATTTTCGGAAGTATTGATGAAATTGCGGCTGAGGTGGCCAAGGATAAAGAAACAAAGGCAGAAACAGAAGAAGAGCAGGAGTTCAATCTGGAGGATACAATTCTTGCTGCCGCAACAGAGCAGGGAATTGATATTCCGGAAGAAGAAAAATCACCGGATGTACAGATGTCAGATGTAACTGAGGAGACAGATGACGAAGACGATCTGGATATCGTAGCGGATGAATTTGTTCCGGAAGAGCCGGATGCTGCAGATATTGAAGATATTATGGCGCAGATTTCCGCACAGCAGGCAGAAGATGCGAAGCAGTCTGAGCGTGAGCGCACAAGAGTTCCGGATCTGATTCTGGACGAAGATGAAGAGCCGGTTACAGAAGAAGATATGCAGGCTGCAGAAGCAGAATTTCTCAATGGCCCGGCCGGTGTTTCCAAGCCAGTGGAAGAGGACGCTTTTGAAGATATTGAAGAACTGAATGAAGAAGCACTCACAGATATGCCGGAGGAATTATCCCTGGATGAGGCTGCTTCGGAAGATGACACTGCTGAAAAGACAGCGGAGAAACTGGATGATGTTGTTACTGTTGTAGAAGAAGAGACACCTCTCGATGAGGAAGAAGAATACAGTACAGATGATGTTTCCGCCCAGAGTGAGGCAGAAGATGACGAAGAGGATGATTTTATCACAAGCCTTACAGAAGATATGGAAGAGGACGACAGTGAAGAAGAACTCACGGAGGAAGAGCAGCTTGAGCGGTTCATCGAGGATATTCAGCCGGAAATTGATCCGAATACCATTATCTCCAGAAAAAGACAGCTCACAGATGAAGAGAAACAGCTTTTCACTTATTTTGTAGCAGTTCCGGGAATGAAAGAACAGCTGCTGGATGTGCTTTGTGATGTGCAGACGGGCGCTGCGGATCATACATCCCAGACAGGAAATGTAATCGTTATGGGTGGCAGAGAAACTGGAAAAACAAGACTGATTTCAAGTCTGATCCCGGCAATCTGCAAGGAGCTGAATATTGAGGCATCCAAGGTTGCCTACATATTTGCGGAAGACCTTAACGGAAAAAATATTGCAGAGATTGCATCCAAGCTTGCAGGCGGTTTCCTTGTTATTGAGAACGCAAACCAGCTTTCCCAGGAAACAGCAGATGAGCTTGATGAAGTAATGAATGGAAATACAAAGGGTATGATCGTGATCCTCGAGGATGAAAAGATCGGCATGCGTAAGCTCATTGCAAGATATCCAAAACTTGCGAAAAAGTTTACGTCCATGATTAATATTCCTGTATTTACAAACGATGAACTTGTTAATTTTGCCAAGGTTTATACCATGGAGAATGGATTCCGTATTGATCAGATGGGTATGCTTGCCCTGTATAATCTGATCGGAGTAAACCAGAAGGAAGATCAGCCGATGTGTATCGGAACTGTGAAGACCATGCTGGATAATGCCATGGCAAAAGCGCAGGGCGGATTATTTAAACGCTCCAAGAAGCGTGTGGACCGTGACGGATTCACCGTACTTCTTGAAAAGGATTTCAGCTGAAAATAAACAGAAAAGCAGAGGTAAAAAATATGGCCAGACCTTATCTTGGTAACCCGAAATATACCATTGAAGTCCTTCAAAAGTATCATTTTGTTTTCCAGAAAAGGTTTGGTCAGAATTTTCTGATCGATGAACATGTTCTGGAAAAGATCATTGATTCTTCCGGAATAACGAAGGATGATTTCATACTGGAGATCGGTCCCGGAATCGGAACCATGACACAGTATCTTGCGGAAGCGGCCAGAGAAGTGGCTGCTGTGGAGATCGACAGTTCTCTGATCCCGATTCTTAAGGATACTCTGAAAGAATGGGACAATGTAACGGTGCTCAACAACGATATCCTGAAAACAGATATCAAAAAGATTGCCGATGAAAAAAATGGCGGAAAACCTGTAAAGGTAGTCGCAAACTTGCCGTATTATATTACGACACCGATCATCATGGGACTTTTTGAGAAGAATGTTCCTGTGGATTCTATCACGGTTATGGTGCAGAAAGAGGTTGCAGACCGTATGCAGGTAGGACCTGGAACTAAGGATTACGGTGCGCTTTCTCTGGCTGTTCAGTATTACGCGAAGCCGGAGATCGTTGCAAATGTACCACCAAACTGTTTCATGCCACGACCGAAGGTCGGAAGTGCGGTAATCAAGCTGACACGGTATGAGAAACCACCGGTTGAGGTTCATGATGAACGCCTCATGTTCAGACTCATCCGTGCGTCATTTAACCAGAGAAGAAAGACTCTTGTAAACGGAATCAAAAACTCCGGAGATTTTTCCCTTGGAAAAGAAGAGATTGAGAAGATATTTGAGAAGTGTGGGCTTCCGCTGAATATTCGAGGCGAAGCGCTGACACTGGAGCAGTTCGCCATGCTTACCAACTGTATCTACGAAGAAAAAAATAATAAATAAAACATTACGCAAAAAGAACCCGGGCAGCTGTTCCAGGTTCTTTTTGCGTTTCCGGACGGGACAATTGGAGAGATATCCAATCCGGACATATATAACTTGTCATAGAAAGGAGGTTATGTCTGAGGTGTCAGACATAAGTAAGTAATGAAAAATTTACAATATTTATTCTATAAAGGAGATGTTAGGAAAGTTTGTTGAAAATATGAAAATATTGTGAATATATTTTTGAACTTATACATAAAGTCAGACCTGACAGGGCGAAAAACAGGAAAATTCCAGTTTACAGAAGGGTGGGGTGTTGTGTTATACTGAGTGGCGTCAATAAGGAACTGAAAATTATGGAACTGGAAACAGTTACAGATTATGGATAGAGGGCAGTGCCCTTCTGGAGGATGAATATTATGAAAAAAATGAACAGGATCACAGCACTGGTTGTTGCAGGAGTTATCTCATGTACTTCACCAATGATGGTTATGGCATCTGATTCCAGCTCTGTTATGAGCCAGGCAGAGGAGATTCTTAAGGATAATGAGATCGAATCTCTTGCGTCTGACCCGGATAAAGTTGGAGATATTATTGTTTATGTAAAAGGGCTTTTTGATTCCAATCAGATTTCTGATGATGAGATTTCACAGGGAATTGATGAGGCAGCAGATCATTATGGTGTGACACTTTCTGAGGATGATAAGAATTCTCTCGTGAATATTATCAGCAAATTCAGAGGAATCGACATCAGTGATGACCAGATTAAAGGTTATGTAAGCGATGCATACAGTACTCTGAAAGATATGGGTGTTACAAAGTCTGATGTAAAGAATATTTTTGAGAAAGCGATCGAGTTTATTAAGGGTATGCTTTCCCGTCAGTAGGAGGAAGGTGTTCAGAATGGCACTTTTATTGGGATTATTATTCTTAAGTTTACTGGAAATGTACAAAATATACAATATTTAGAACGCTTGTCAATAAAGCAAATGTGGCGTTTTTATAAAAAAAGAGGAAAAACAGAAAAGAAATTGTGCAAATACGCTAAAAGTTCACGAGCTGTTCATAATTTGTTCATATTTATCTGATACTATAATAACAGTTCGAAAGAACACTACGAAAGACGCTGTAATGGTGTGTATCTGTATCATTACACATACAATTTTTTTCATAATAATCGCCCCGGTAAGCCACTACCGGGGCACTCCTCGTTTTATGGGGAAAAATATCAGGAAATGTAGTCTCTGCCAATGTGCGGAGGTTTTTTTGTATAAAGAGACTATTTTGCATTCAAAAAATAATAGCGTCGGTGGTTTGCCCATGCTATAATAATTAAGATTAAAATGAAAATCCGGCAGAAAGAATAAGAAAAAGGCCGGAAGTAAATGATGAAAAGATGAAGCGTGAACGGAGGTCAGGAAATGGCGGAGTCTATGAAAGATTTTGAGCAGGAGCTGGAGGCTTCTTTTAAGAAAATTGAGGAAGGTGATATCATCGCCGGGACAGTGGTCAGTGTGGATGAGACAGGAGTTGTTCTTGATCTTAAATATTATGCTGAGGGATTTATTCCGGCAGAGGAATTTTCCAGAGAGCCGGGATTTAATATTAAAGAGGCAGTTCAGCCGGGAGAAGAGATCCAGGCAACCGTTCTTAGGAAAGATGACGGACAGGGAAATATTCTTCTTTCCAGAGCAGAGGCAGCAGATGTACTTGCATGGGATAAACTGAAGGAGCTTCAGGAATCCGGGGAAGCACTGGATGTTGTTGTAAAGGGAATCGTAAACGGCGGAGCCATTGCTTATGTGGAAGGTGTTCGAGGTTTTATCCCGGCATCCAAACTTGCGCTGAATTATGTAGAGGATACAGAAGAGTACCTGAACAAGCCGCTTCAGGTTCAGGTAATTGATGTAGATAAAGAGAAAAAGAGACTGGTACTTTCTGCAAAGGAACTTCTCCGTGAGAAAGCAGAGAAGGAGCGCAGAAACAAGATTTCCAATATTGAGGTTGGTTTCGTGACAGAGGGAACGGTTGAGAGCCTGCAGCCTTATGGTGCGTTTGTTGATCTTGGAAACGGAATTTCCGGTCTGGTTCATATTTCCCAGATCTGCGAAAAAAGAATTAAGAAGCCATCAGAGGCGATAAGTGTGGGAGACAAGGTTAAGGTGAAAGTAATTGCGATCAAGGATGGCAAGCTGAGCCTGAGTATCAAAGAGGCATCGGATCTGATGGCGAAGGAAGTTGAGGAAGAGACTTTTGAACTGCCGGAGTCAGGAGAAGAGGCAACCACATCTCTTGGTTCACTTTTTGCGAACATCAAACTTGATTAATTGTTATATTTTTGGATGAAAAAGGATGGATGTGAATGAAGAAACAGGAGAGAATATTTGTAATCGGACATAAGAATCCGGATACGGATTCCATCTGTTCGGCGATCGCTTATGCGGATATTAAAAACAGGACTACACAGAGTAAGAGATATATTCCGAAGAGAGCTGGTCAGATCAATGAGGAGACCAGATATGTGCTGAACCGTTTTGGTGTACAGCCGCCGGCTTATCTGGGAAATATCGGAACACAGGTTAAGGATATGGATATCCGTCTCAGTCCCCAGGCAGACAAAAACATGTCACTGAAAAATACCTGGGATCTGATGCAGGAGAACGGAATCGTATCCCTTCCGATCCGTGATAAGGAGGGATGCCTGGAAGGTCTTGTGACCATCGGAGATATTGCCAAGACTTATATGGATACCACAGACAGTTATCTGCTTTCCAATGCGCGGACACAGTATCAGAGGATTGCGGAGACGGTTGGCGGAGAAGTGGTGGAAGGAAATGGCCACGGATATTTTGTCAAGGGACGTGTTCTGGTTGGAACAGCCAATCCGAAGATGATGGAGGAATTTATTGAGGAGAATGATATGATCATCATGGGAGACCGTGAGGAGGATCATCTTCAGGCCATCAGCCAGAATGTAAGCTGTATTATTGTAGGGCTGAACATTGTGGTTTCCGAGAAGGTTGTGAAGCTGGCCCACGAAAAAAATATCGTGATCATCCGGTCACCTTATGATACCTTTAACATCGCCCGTCTGATCAATCAGAGTATTCCGGTCAGCTATGTTATGAAACGGGATAACATGGTTACGTTTAATACCGAGGATTTTACAGATGATATCCAGGATGTTATGGTCAAAAACCGCCACAGAGCGTTCCCGGTTATCAATCCTCATGGAAAGTGTATCGGAACGATTTCCAGACGTAATTTCCTGGACATGCACAAGAAAAAAGTTGTTCTTGTAGATCACAATGAGGTGGATCAGGCTGTTGATAATATTGAGAAGGCGGAGATTCTTGAGATTATTGACCATCATAAGCTTGGAACATTGCAGACCATGACACCGGTAGCGTTCCGTAATGAGCCTGTGGGATGTACGGGTACAATCCTTTATGAGATTTACGGAGAGCAGCGTCTGGAGATTCCGGAAAAAATTGCGGGACTTCTCTGTGCGGCCATTATTTCAGATACGCTGATGTTCCGTTCACCGACCTGTACACAGACGGATAAGATCGCTGCCAGCGCCCTTGCCCTGATCGCGGGAATTAAGATAGAGGATTTTGCCAGAGAGATGTTCTCAGCGGGAAGTAATCTGAAAGATAAATCCCCGGAGGAGATTTTTTACCAGGATTACAAGAAGTTTATCGGCGAGGGCAATGTTTCCTTTGGTGTGGGCCAGATCAGTTCCATGGACAGCGAGGAGCTGAAAGAGATCAAGGAGAAGCTGATGCCGTTTATGGTCAGCGAGTGTGGACGTCACGATATCACGAGAGTTTACTTTATGTTGACGAATATTCTGGAGGAATCTACAGAGCTTCTGTTTTATGGTGAGGGAAGCCAGCAGATGGCAGAGATCGCTTTTGAGAAGAAACCGGACGGGGATGCGTTCTGCCTGCCGGGTGTGGTTTCCAGAAAGAAACAGCTGATTCCGGCTATGATGGAGGCTGCTCAGCTGATGAACAGCGATTACGCATAAGGAGGCCGGATCAATGGCAAAACAGATTTGGAAACCGGGAAATATGATCTATCCGCTGCCGGCAGTGATGGTCAGTGTCACGGATGGAGAGGGCAATGATAATATTATTACCGTTGCGTGGACAGGAACGGTCTGTACGAATCCGGCGATGGCGTATATTTCAGTCCGACCATCCCGTTATTCTTATGGAATGCTGAAAAAAACGGGAGAGTTTGTTATTAACCTTACAACAGAAAAACTGGCTTTTGCGACGGATTTCTGCGGAGTCCGGTCCGGCCGGGATGTTGACAAATTCGAAAAACTGAATCTTACAAAAGAGAAAGCGCAGTATGTTTCTGCTCCGATGATCGGGGAAGCACCGGTTTCCATCGAGTGCAGAGTACGAGAGGTGAAGGAACTGGGATCGCATGATATGTTTCTTGCAGATGTACTTGCGGTTCATGCGGATGAAGCATATATGGACAAAAACAACAAGTTCCATCTCAATGATGCGGGACTTCTGGTTTATTCCCATGGGGAATATCTGGCTGGTGGCCGGAAGGTGGGAACTTTTGGCTACAGCGTGAAGAAGAAAAACGGTAAGAAGAAACGCTGAGAATAACACGGCACAGGAACGATTGTTGAGATTTTGTTACAGCTATGTTAAAATGAAAGGACACAGTATGAATAATATTACACTGATAGGGATGCCTGGTGCGGGAAAAAGCAGCATCGGTGTTGTACTTGCGAAAGTGCTTGGTTACCAGTTTATTGACTCAGACCTGCTGATCCAGAAGGAAGAAAAGAGAACTTTAAGTGAGATCATTGAGCAGGATGGAATTGACGGATTCAAGGCGGTGGAGAATCGTGTGAATGCGTCTATCCAGGTTGAGAATACGGTCATTGCCACAGGTGGCAGTGTCGTGTATTGTGATGAGGCAATGCAGCATCTGAAATCAGAAGGAGTTGTGGTATATCTGAAGATTTCTCTGAAGCTGCTGTCCAAACGTCTTGGCAATCTGAAAGACCGTGGAGTTGTTCTGAAAGAGGGCCAGACACTGGAGAGTCTTTATGAGGAACGTACTGTATTGTATGAGAAATATGCGGATATTGTTGTAGACGAGGAAGATAAAGATCTGGAGGGAAGCCTTCAGATCGTGCTGGATGCACTGAAACGGGGAGAGAAATAGTTTACAAATCCGAAATATGTGTTATAATATACAACTGACCTAAAAAACGGTGTTGCGGAACGTATGTTTCCGTCGTAAATTCAGAGAAAGTTTCTTGCTCATAGAGGAGTAAAATAATAGAGGTGTGTTATGGAACAGTATGTGATTAAAGGCGGCAATCCTCTGGTTGGAGAAGTGGATATTGCAGGCGCGAAGAATGCTGCTCTTGCAATATTATCAGCAGCCATTATGACTGATGAAACTATATTAATCGAGAATCTGCCAGATGTAAGGGACATCAATGTTCTGCTTGAGGCTATTGCAGAGATTGGTGCTCAGGTTGAGCGTGTCGATAAATCTACTGTAAAGATCAATGGTTCTACCATCGGCAATCTCAGTGTTGACTACGAATTTATTAAGAAGATTCGTGCTTCTTATTATCTTCTTGGTGCTTTGCTTGGTAAGTACAAGCATGCGGAGGTTCCGCTTCCAGGTGGATGTAATATCGGAAGCAGACCGATTGACCAGCATCTGAAGGGATTCCGTGCTCTTGGTGCGGAGGTTGATATCCGTCATGGCGCAATTGTTGCCAAGGCTGAGAATCTTCATGGCAGCCACATTTTCCTTGATGTGGTTTCTGTTGGTGCGACAATTAACATTATGATGGCAGCTTCTATGGCAGCTGGCCGTACCATTATTGAAAATGCTGCAAGGGAGCCGCATGTTGTTGATGTGGCCAATTTCCTGAACAGTATGGGAGCCAATATTAAGGGTGCCGGTACAGATGTAATCCGTATCCGTGGTGTTGAAAAACTTCACCGTACAGAGTATTCTATTATTCCGGATCAGATCGAAGCAGGTACTTTTATGTTTGCAGCAGCAGCTACCGGCGGAGATGTTACTGTACGGAATGTTATTCCGAAGCATCTGGAAGCTACAACTGCCAAGCTTGAGGAGATTGGATGTGAGGTTGAGGAGTTTGATGATGCGGTTCGTGTTCGTGCGCCGCATAAACTTCATCGTACTCATGTGAAGACTCTGCCTTATCCTGGTTATCCGACAGATATGCAGCCACAGATTGCAGTTACACTGGCATTGGCTGAGGGTACAAGCATTGTTACTGAGAGTATTTTTGAGAACCGTTTCAAGTATGCAGATGAGCTTTCCAGAATGGGAGCGAACATCAAGGTGGAGGGGAACTCCGCAATTATTGATGGCGTGAAGAAGCTTACAGGTGCACGTGTCAGTGCTCCGGATCTTCGTGCAGGTGCAGCGCTTGTTATTGCAGGATTGGCTGCTGAGGGTGTTACGGTTGTCGATGACATTGTTTATATTCAGCGTGGATATGAGAATTTTGAAGAAAAACTGAGAAGCCTTGGTGCTGAAATTGAGAGAGTTTCCAGTGAGAAGGAGATTCAGAAATTCAGACTTCGGGTTGGATGATTTTTTTGATTTTTATGAATTATGAGAGTTTCCGGGCATTTGTGCCCGGGAGCTCTTTTTTTGTGTGGAGAATATCTGCTTTGCATAATAGATACTGATAGTGGAAATTTTTGACGGATTTTTGTAAAAACTTTGAATTTATTTCTTAATAGTTTTCTACTATAATGAACGGGACAAACGACGGATTTTGAATATCCGTATAACTAAAAAACAGCATAAATTTGAGATTCGGAGACTTCAAAGAATAACTTCATTGCGGAGATTCTTGAATGAATACTGGTATGACCACGGAGGGTGGAAAATGAATAAATATACGGTACTTCCGCTTTTAAATTCTTCTTTTGAACCGGGAAAAGCCCTGGAGACAGTGGAGCAGTTTGAGGATAAAGATTTCAAAAATATTGCGATGGCTGAGTTGTATTATTTTACGGGCAGAGCAAAAGAGTGCTGTGAGATTACAGAACTGTATCTGGAAAATGAAAAAATGGAATTGCGCCTTTCGGCGTGTATGCTTTATTGTTATGCAAATCTGACACTTGGCAGATCGGTTGCTTCGAAGCGAGGTCTGCAGGGAATTCAGGAATGCATCAGTAAGGCAATGAAAAAAGAGATTTCGGAGGAACTGCAGGCATCTTGTGTACTGGCAGGATATGTTGGTGCGGTGCTTCTTCATCTTCCAGCAGAAGGAATTCCGCCGCTGTGGGAATACAGTGGCATTCTTTCTGAGGGGCTGAGACTTTTTGCGGTGTATGTACTGGCACATCAGGCTTATCTGAACGGAGAGTACTGGAGTGCTTATGGAATGTGTAAAGCAGCGTTGTTTATGACGAGGGAGACTTATCCGATCAGTATGGTTTATCTCCGGTGTATGATGTCGACGTGCAGAATTAACAGAAGGTATAAAAAAGAAGCGCAGATTGATCTGATGGAAGGATGGAAAATGGCGGAGAAGGATGATTTTGTAGAGCCGTTTATAGAACATCATGGACTCCTTCAGGGACTGATAGAGGTTTGCATTCGGAAAAATGATCCGGACGCCTACAAAAGGATTACAGATGGAGTACTGTCTTTCAGCAGAGGATGGATGGCAGTGCATAATCCTGAAACGAAGAACAAAGTGACCGATGAACTGACTGTTATGGAATTTTCAATTGCGATGCAGGCAAGTGGTGGATGGACGAATAAAGAAATTGCAGCACATATGGGGATTTCTGTGAATACGGTGAAACATTATCTTACGGATATTTTCTGTAAGCTGGATATAAAGAAACGTGAGGAATTGAAACAATATATGTTAAATTGATGTTCAAAGGCACCTTTTTGTAGCCAAATGGGCCTTACGTAACAATTGGGTTCACGTTATAATAAATAACACAAATAATCAGATAAAATATTCAACAAAAACAAAAAAGAACGATATTTAAGAAAGGAGAAGAAGCCAAAGTTTTTATCTGGATATCATTGGATACCAAAAATGTGCATATAATACCAAAAATGTTTTTTGGATTGACATGAGAATCCTGTAAATATAAAATGTTTGCGGTATGAAACAGCTTTAATTACCAGATAAAAAACCTGAAGCTTTTTTAAGAAGAGAGGAATATAAACGGAAGAAAAATAATAAGAATTATAGTACACGTTAATGCACACACAGGAAAGCAGGAAAGGTATGAAGAAATTGAGGAAAGATAAGTTCAGAAAAATCCTGGCATTTATGGTGGCTTTGGCGTTGATGGTATCTTGTGTGCCAAGTGCATACACGATCTCCGCAAGTGAAGCATTTGGAGATGGAACAGATGATCTGTTCACAGATGGTGAAGGATCATCGGGACCCGAAGCCGAAGAATCGACACCGGATGTAAGCAGCGCAGACCAGGAAAAACAGGCGCAGCAAACTATGCTTACATATGAAAATGATTCTGTTAAAGTAACAGCAGAGGCGCAGGAAGAAGGAGCTCTTCCTCAAAATACATCTTTGAAAGCCGATACTGTAAACGAAAATTCATCAGTACTCTATAATACAGTATCTCAGAAGCTTTCGAAGGCGGCCGAAGATAAGGGCAGCAGCCTGAGAGGCTTTTTTGCGTTAGATGTATATTTTGCAGATGCTGACGGAAACAGAGTTGAGCCGAACGGCAGAGTGAAGGTAACAATTGAATACAAGACACCGGCAGCACCGGAACTTACCGATGCAGCCAATACGAGTGTAACTGTTGAAAAACTTCGTTATAACAGCAGCACCGGCGAGACAGAAGTTTATGTTTTACAGCCGAATGAAGATCTGAAGGTTCTGAATGTAACAGAAACCAAGCAGGTTCAGACCATTCAGGCAGAAACTGGAAATTCCGCTGTTTTTGCGGTGATGTGGGATTCCCCTGAAACAGTTTCTGGTGAGGATGAAAATTCAGACACTCCTATTGATTCAGAGGGAAATGATAGTGACGTGGATATTTCGGATGGTGAGATTACACCGGAGCCGGAAGTGACAGAAGCACCGGTTGAAGAGCCGACTGTAACAGAGGCTCCGGCAGAAGAACCGGAAGTTACAGAAGCACCGACGGAAGAGCCGACCGTAACAGAGGCTCCGGCAGAGGAACCGGAAGTTACAGAAGTTCCAGAAGAAGAACCTGAGATTACACAGGTTCCATCAGAGGAAGCTGTTATTGTAACTGTCATTGGAGATGATGTAAATCTTCGTGTCAGTCCATCAGAAGATGCGGATGTAGTTACAACTGTGGAAGCAGGTACACAGCTTACCGTTCTGGAAACTGTTACAGCAGAAGACGGGACAACCTGGTACAGAGTTTCTTACGCGGGAACGGAAGCTTACATAAGAAGTGATATGGTTCAGGTGGTTGAGACGGGTGATGAGGAGCCGGCGGAAGAGGAAGTGACGGATGATCTCACGCAGGAAGGTCCTGTTACTTATTCCAAGACGGTAGGGAATGTAGTTGTGACAGCAACTGCAGATAAGGATGTTCTTCCTGAAGATGCCGAACTGGTCGTAACACCTGTTGAAAAAGACAATGCTCAGTATTCAGAAGTAGAATCTCAGCTTCATGCAAAAGCTGAAGAAGGGGATTATACAGTTGCAGGTTTTCTTGCATATGATATTTATTTCAAGGACAATGAGGGAAATAAAATTGAGCCAAATAACGGAAGCGTTAAAGTTTCCATGGATTATCAGGCATCATCAATTCCTCAGGAAATCAAAGAGAGCACAGAGACATCAACATTCAGTTCAGAAGCTGATGAGGAGATATCTCTGGAGGATGAGAATACAGAAGCCACAGATGCACAGGAGCTTTCTGTTGCAGTGATGCATCTTGTAGAAGATGAAGCTGGTAATGTGCAGTCTGTTGTTGATATGACACAGCAGGGAACTGCAAAAGTTGAGACTACCGCAGAGAATGAAATTCAGAAAGCGGAATTTGAGACGGATAGCTTTTCGGTGTTCACGATTACCTGGCAGGATGCTCGGAGAAGTTTGTCAATTCAGTTGATTGATACAACAGGAAATTCTATTGGAAGTGGTGATAAATCTGTAACATGGAGTGGAAACTCACATACAACAGCATATGCAGATGCTCCGAAGATTAGCGGCTATGCTTTCAAGAAAGCTAAAGTTGCTTCCTCAGCAGGAGAAGAGGGAACTGTAGTAAATAATGTTCGTTATAATAACGGGAAATATCAGTATACTTCTGAGCGGAATGTGAAGGATACGACAGCATGGTACGATATTGGAAGTAATACAGTATATTTTGTTTATCAGAAGGTAGAAAACCTGAAAACGGTTGAGACTGTTGACCATACCAGCGATGGTATTACCATGAAGATGAAAGATTTATGGGGTAACAGCAGTGAAAAGATCGGACCGAGTTCAGATCAGAGTACCTGGCTTACTCTTGGTGGTGATTATGGAAATGGAAATATCAAGAGAGGACTGTTAAACAACGTTCTTGCACCTAATGGATATCCAACGGTAAAAAGTAATAGTTCGAATTTGGAAAGTCTGTTTTCCGGTGGAAAAACAACAACAGTAAATCATCTGTTCTTAAAAACCATTTATGACCAGACAGGATATTATGAATATAGCAGTTTCAATAACTACGCATATTTAGGAAGTAATCCTGGAACATCAGCGAATTTTACGGTTTATGATGCAATAGGAACACCAAGAGGAGATAGTACCTCATATTTCTACAGCCGTGGAAACTTTATGCCATATAATGCAATTGCGGATGGCAAATATGCATCTAATACCCATAATTTATATGATGAAGATGGTAATGAATTGGATGACAGCGATCCGGATAAGGGAAAAGTACTTTATCAGACTCAGGGTACGAATGATTACCAGTTTGGTATGGAAATGGATGGTAATTTCCTTCAGCCAAAAGCTGGAAAGGTAACACCTCCGAACAGTTCCAAAAAAGAATCCATGATCTATGAATTCAATGGCGATGACGACATGTGGATTTATATCGATGATGTTCTGGTACTTGATATTGGTGGTGTACACGATGCCCATTCCGGTAAGATTAATTTTGAGACCGGAGTTGTAAGCTGGAAGGATTGTAATACAGGACAGGTACCAAAGGAGTATACAACTACTATTAAAGAAATGTTCCGTTCAGCAGAATATTTCCCGGATGGAACAAAATGGGATAACAGTAAGGTTGATAATTATTTCGACGGTGATACTTTTAAGGATTTTACAACTCATTCCTTTAAGATGTTTTATATGGAACGAGGAGCTGGTGCTTCCAACCTTCATATGAAGTTTAACATCCAGGTTATTCCGGAGGGACAGGTAGAAGTAAGAAAAGAGCTCAGCAATACTGATAAAGAAAAATACAGTAATGTAGAGTTTGCGTTCCAGTTATATGCACAGGGTATTGTTGGTGAAGACAGCCAGGGAAATGAAATCTATTCTGATGAATATGTTCCTCTGGAAAATGGCAGTGCAGTATATGGAAATGCAGGTAAACCGACGAGCCAGGAAATTCAATTTGGTGATAAGGAAATTAATGGAACGACATACAAGAATGTCTTTTATCTGAAACCAGATGAGTCTGCAATCTTTACCGATTTACAGGCGAACAGGAAATATTATGTAAGAGAGATCGGAGTAAGGTCCGAAGAATACAGCCAGATTAAAATTAATGATACCGGATACAAAGAGTATGATGAAAATAACAAGGAAACCGGAGAGGGAGTAATCAAGAAGGTTGAGACTGATAAAAAGGCAGTAAATGTACGACCGGTTGTGGTTTATACCAATAACTGTTCGGCAGCCAACAGTCGAGAACTTCAGATTACCAAGAAGATCAAAGATGATATTTTTGTAGAGGATACCTTCAGTTTCCGCATTCAGCTTTCCAATCAGAATAATGTTTTAGTCCCATATGCAAATGGTGATTATTACCTGAAGGATGAGTATGGAAATTACTGGTATTACAATGCATCCGGTGCGCTGACGTCCAATAGAACGGAAGGAATCGTCTGTGGACATAAGACAACAGACGATGGAACTGTAACCGGCGTACCTGCCGGATACACAGTTGCAGTAACAAGTATTCTTTCCGGGACAAGTTTCCGGGTTGAAGAGGTAAATCTGGATTCCGAGAAGTATGATACTCCTGACAAAGCAGTGAATAATGCTGATACATCTGTAGTAACAGACACTGATGGTAATACAGCAGATGGAAGCATTATACTTGGTAAGGATGCAAATGTGGTTGTTACCAATACTCCTAAGAATCAGGGCCAGGAACAGGATCAGACATTTATCAAAATATCAAAAACATTTGAAGGCCTTACGGATACCGAGATCGGAGAACTTGCAAATGCGGAACCTCCATATAAGATCACGGTAACCGGAAAGAAACTGGATACAGAAACCAACAGAGAGGTTGATTTCACCCAGGATCTTTACTTAGGGGATGCAGTTGTAACAGGAAGCGGTACCACCTGGACTTATACCTGGAAAATTGAGGGATGTGGAACAGGTACGTATCACGTTACAGAGAGCAATTACAACAAAAACGGATATACTTCGGAAGTAAAGATCAATGGAACCACTGTTCAGAATCCGGAACAGAATGGTGTGGATGTTATCACAGAGGCTTCAACTTATAATTACGTAGGAAAAGATAAAGTTACCAACTGTAATAAACAGAATTATTCCATTGGCGTGCAGAATTTAATTGTTGCTAAGTTAACCAAGGGGCAGGGAACTTTTGTATGGACCCGACAGCCTGCAAGCATCAATGAAAGACTGGCAATTATAAAGATTATTAAATCGCTTAATGGATTTGATAACAATGCAACACTGGATAACTGTTATTTCTACAGTGGAGAAGGCATCGAAGGAACCATGATTTTCCGAGGTGCAAAAATCCGTTATGACTGCAAAGATATCCTGCATTTTGAATATCCGAAACAGTGGGCGATGTTTGCAACAGGAACCTATGAAATTACAGATGGACGCAATGCAGCAGTTGCAATTGAAAACACCTATACAGAAATTACTGCGGATCTTGATCTGGTTAAGATTTTGAACAGTAAAGATGACACAGTAACAAGACTGACAGGTGCGGAATTTGATCTGTATAAGAAAGATCGTAACGGAACCGGATACAGTAAAGTAAATTCAGATCCAATTGTGATTGACAACGATCATCAGGAAGAAGCTCTGAGAAATCTTTCACCAGGGCAGTATTACCTGGTGGAGACAAAGGCACCGGATGGATGCACTTTACTGGCAGATCAGATTTACTTCAGACAGGAAAACGGAACGATCATTCTTACAGACGAAGATGGCAATGCACTTCAGACTGAAAATGCCATGTGGTCCTTAAGTTCTTCTGATGGAAGTAACGTACTGACAATCAAAAACAACAAAATTTATAACTTACCGAGTGCCGGTGGCCCCGGAATCTATGGATTTACAATTAGTGGTGTGGCGATTCTTGCGACTGCACTCCTGTTGTTTATAAAAAATAAACGGAGGGAGGAAGAAGCAAAAAGATCGTGACTCATTATTGTAAATGGAAATACGAGGAGAATGAAAAAGGAAAAGGGATAGAAAGAAAGGAGACTATTATGAAGAATTTATTCAAGAAAATTGGTGCGTTATTAATGGCAGCAGTTATGGTTCTGTCTATGTGCACTGCAGTATTTGCTGATGGTCAGGAGCCTAAAGCAACAGACACTGCAGAAGTTACTGTTAATAACGTAGAAGCAGGTTTAACAGTAACTGCATATCAGATCACAAAAGCAAAATATCAGGATGGAAAAGGTTTTCTGGGATATGAGAAAGTAAATTCCAGTTATGATATTAAGGATGTTTTAGCTCCGACAGCTGATGAGGTTGCAGCTCTGGCAAAGGTTGTTGCAGGCCGTGCGGATGGAGTGAAACTTAATGGTAATGGAACTACTTATACCGGACAGCTTAACGCAGGATACTGGATTATTCTTGTAACTGCTGGCACAAAAACACCGGCAAAAGTTTACAACCCGATGCTTGCTGGTGTTTACTACAGCAAAAACGGAACAGATAACACTATGACATCTAATCCGGTAAATGCAGCTGATCATTGGTCATTAGAGGGAGATAATCCTTATGCAAAATCCAATGATGTAACTGTAGATAAAGTAATTGTAAATCCAGGTTCTGGAAACAATAAAGGTGATGATGTAGCAATCGGTGATACTGTAAACTACAAAATTACTTCAAAAATTCCGGAGTACAGTGCTGAATATAATACTGATACTTCTCAGGTAAAATATACAATTCACGATACATTAGACGGACTTTCCGTAAATGCAGATTCCGTTGTTGTAAAAGTAGGGGATCAGACAGTAACAGCTAGCAATGATACATTTACATTAACTGCTCAGGATCAGACTCTGAGAGTGGAGTTTAAAAAGGCATTTATTCTTAATAACGGTGGTAAAGATGTAGAAGTAACTTATGCAGCTACATTAACAGAGGAAGAAAAAGTAAACTTTGACGCACATACCAATACTGTATATGTAGAGTATACAAATAGTCCGTCAAGCGATACAACTGCAAGAACAGATGAGAAGAAAACATATCATTATACATTTGCAATCGACGGAAATCTCTACTCAGAGAATGATAAGTTAAACAAAACAACAAACGAGCTTGTAAAAATTGATGAGAACGGAAAAGTTATTTCCACAAAGACTGAAGAACAGATTGATTCTTCCAAGGAAACACAAGTAGCTACAGGTGCAACCTTTACTCTTACAAACAATGATACCAAGAAGGTTTACACAGCTACAACAAATGAAAATGGTTATATGACATTTAAGGGTCTTGATGCAGGTACTTACACACTTGTCGAGACTGTAGCTCCGGAAGGATTTACTCTTGATACACAGACACATACAGTAGAGATCAGTGCAGAATATAATGCAGATGGTACTCTGAGCAGCTACACAATTAAGATTGACGGAACAGCTACATCTACTTATACGGCAACTTACAATAACGGTACTATCACAAAGATCAGTGGAGATTCTGTTAAAACAGAGATCAAGAACACCAAGATGGGAACTCTTCCATCTACAGGTGGAATGGGAACATACCTCTTCACTATTATCGGTGTTGTAGTTATGGCTGTTGCAGCTGGTGCTTTCTTCATCAGCCGAAGAAGAGGATCTGAGGAGTAATCCTTACGGATCATTTTCAAAATATTTAAAGTAAATCAGTTACCGCCCGGCCTCTTCGGAGGCCGGAAACGGTAATACAACAGTATGGAGAAACCTATGAGAAAGAATAAAAAGAAAAATTATATTGGACTTGGGTTGCTGTTTCTGATAGGATTGTCCATACTGCTGTATCCGATGATCAGCGATGCCTGGAATAAACACAGGGATAATATCCTGATCAGCAAATATAGCAGCAGTGTTTCTTCGGATGAGAATTCGGAGAAGATTGACAGCATGTGGAAAGCAGCAGAGAAATATAATGAACAGATTAAACAGGAAAGTGTACCGGATGCTTTTTCTGTAAGAGATGGAGAGAAAGACAGTACATACGAATCTCTTCTCAACCTGAATGGTGATGGTATGATGGGATATGTGGAGATCCCTGTGATCGATGTGAAGATTCCAATTTATCATTACACAACAGATGAATCGCTGGAGAAAGGTGCCGGACATCTGTTTGGCAGCAGTCTTCCGGTTGGCGGAGAAAGCACCCATGCAATTCTTTCCGCACATTGTGGACTTCCCAGTGCAAAGCTTTTTACAGATCTGAACCTTGTAAAAGAAGGAGATATTTTTTATCTGCATATTCTGAATCAGACACTTGCCTATGAAGTAGATCAGATTCAGACGGTTCTGCCGGACCAGACAGAGTCTCTGGCAATCACAGAGGGAAAAGATTATGTGACACTTGTCACCTGTACTCCGTATGCGGTAAATACACACAGACTTCTTGTGCGGGGACACAGAACAACTGTAGAAGCTGCGAAAGAAGCGCAAAAATCAGAGAAGAAAGTCAGCGGAGCTACCAATCCGTCTCTTCCGATGATCCTTCTCTGTGTTGTAATCGGAATTGTGATTGCAGCTGTTCTTGTAACAGTAATCAATTCTGTTCAGAACAAAAAACGACGCAGGAAATAATTTATGGCAAAAAAGAAAAAGAAGAAAAAAGGAAATGTTGTCCTTAATATTTTTATAGCAGCAGTGTTTCTGACAGGGGCAGGAATTTTTCTTTATCCTACATTCAGTGATATGTGGAATCAGTACAGGAATGCAAAACTGATCAGCAAATATGAACAGTCGACTTCCAATCTTTCGGAAGAGAATTATGAAAAGCTCTGGAAAGAGGCAGAAGAATATAATGCGGAACATCCGGTGAATTCCATTGTGGATGCTTTTGATGAGGAAGAGGATTATGAACCGACACATCCTTATGATGAGGTTCTTGATCCAAACGGGGACGGTCTGATGGGAAGTATCGAAATCCCCAAAATTCAGGCAAAACTTGCAATCTATCATGGCCTCAGCAAAAATGTCCTGGAAAAAGGTGTAGGTCATGTAGAAGGAACCAGCCTTCCAATTGGAGGTGCCAGCAGACATGCGGTACTTGCGGCGCACAGAGGGCTTCCCAATGCGAAACTTTTTACAGACCTGGATCAGATGGAAGTGGGAGATATTTTTATTCTGCATATTCTTGGAAAAAATCTGGCCTACAAAGTAGATCAGATCAAGACGGTTCTTCCGGATGAAACCAGTGAACTGGATATCGTAGAAGGAAAAGATCTTGTAACCCTTGTCACCTGTACCCCATATGGTGTAAATACACACAGACTTCTTGTGCGGGGAATTCGTACAGAATATGTGGAAGAAGAGGAAAGTAATGAGACAGTTCCGCAGATGCTTGCAAAGACAGATCCGAAAAAGGTTCTGGCTGCGGGAAGTGTAGTGCTTGTTATCCTGATACTGCTGGTTTATCTGATTGTCCGTCGCGGTGAAAAGAGGCGGGTATCGGGAGAAAAAGAGGAGGCAGAAAAAAGTGGAAAAGAGAACTAAGCGGAAAAATTTTTTTAGCAGTTTTCTGGCATTTCTGGTGATGGGCGTAATGCTGATCGGCAGTCTGTCACAGATTGTTCTGGCCGGTAATTATGAAGCCGGAAAAACCGGAACTATCAGCCTGACCGTTCAGGAAACCGGAGATGACGGAACCCAGAAACCGATTCCAAATGTAAAACTGACGCTCTATAAAGTAGGAAGTGTATCCTATGATGGAAATGTGCATTTTGTGGCAGACAGTGCGCTTCAGTTTACGGGAGTCGATTTTGAAAATCTGAAAACAGCGGAAGACTGGTATTCTGCCGCAGAGACTCTTTCTGCCGCAGTAAAAAAGATCGGGCTTACCGGAGTTGAAAAGCAGTCAGACGCACAGGGAAAAATCGTGTACAGCAATCAGCAGGAAGGCATGTATCTGATTGTACAGGATAACCGGGATGGTAAGGTGTCTGTTTCCCCAATGCTTCTTTCGGTTCCTTTTGCAGAAGAGGGAACCGGATGGACCTATGATGTTCAGGCATATCCGAAAGCTGTAACAAATGACGGTGGAAAAGAAACGAAAATTCAGGTTACCAAGCAGCTGTTTTATATTGACAAGAATTTTGATGTTCTTGACATGGAAGCAGATGATGCGGTTTATAAGGTTGGCCTGTTTCTGGATAAAGATGGAACCATTCCGTTTCGCAGTGATTATATGAAGGATATTCATCTTGTCAATGCACACAGTGGAACAGCGACCTGGTCCAATGTGCCGGATGGAACCTATTATATATTTGAGCTGGATGAAAACGGAGATCCGATGACGATCAATGATGTGATCGAAGTGGAGGACGGAAATACATTTTATTACAATGTTACAGATCCTGATGAGAATGAGTCCAATGAAGCTACAGTCAGCCGGAGTGGTACCGCGGAATCCGTGTCCTATGTAAATAACTACTATTACTTTATTCCGGATGGATTCTCCTTAAGAGGATATATTGATATTACCAAGAAAGTCCTTGTCGACGGAAACGAAGATACAGTAGCGGATACTTTCTATGCCGGTATTTTCAGAGAAGAGTCTGATGGAACACTTACACTGATCAATAATGTAGAACTTGAACAGAATGGTTCAGTAAGGGCCGAGGTTTCTTTCGAGGCAAATGAGGAACCGGATTCTGTTACTTATACAGTAATGGAGACGGATGAAGAGGGAAATCCGATTGATAAAGATACCTTCCTGTTTGAGGTAAGTGGTGAAGGCGATGTAGTTCTGAATAAGAGCGAAAGCTATATTAACAACATTGAGATTACCAACAGCCAGGAGACAGAACCTGATCCGACAGCGACTCCGACACCGGGAACACAGCCTTCTGTGACACCTTCTCAGGATAACAATACACCAGGCGGTGGTACATCTGATAACGGAGGAACGACAGGACGTACTTCTGTAAAGACCGGAGATGATACACCGATTGGCGTATGGGTTGGAATTCTTGCAGCAGCAGTGGTAATTGGTGGTGCAGCAGGAATTGCAGTAAAGAGAAAAAAGAAAAAATAAGAGCTCCTCATAGAGGATGCTCATGAGGAAAGGCCAGGCAGAAATGTCTGGTCTTTCTTTGTGGAATAAACAACAGGTTTTCATGATATTGTCTTTTTTTTATCAAAAGAGAATTTTGCAGAAAAAATTTCTTGACATTTAGGGATGAGAAGTATATTGTATGTGTTGCAGTAATTTCATAAAAGATAGCCTTTTATTCAGAGTGGTGGAGATACAAAGGATCTGTGAAGCCACGGCAACCCCGGAATGATCTGGAAGGTGCCAACCTGAGCGAGCAATCGAACAATAAGAGGATTGTTTACAGAACTTAAACAGTCCGGATTGTACGGGCTGTTTTTTATGTCTATAACCGTTGTTTTATTACAAAAGGAGAAGAACATGGAAAAAATTTTATTTACATCTGAATCTGTAACTGAAGGACATCCTGACAAAGTCTGCGACTCTATTTCTGATGCCATCCTTGACGCTATGATGGAGCAGGATCCGATGAGCCGTGTTGCATGCGAGACTGCTACTACTACAGGTCTTGTACTTGTTATGGGTGAGATTACAACTAAGGCTAATGTTGATATCCAGAAGATCGTTCGTGATACGATCCGTGAGATCGGATATGACAATGCTGAGTATGGTTTTGATGCAGATACCTGTGCAGTGATCACAGCCCTTGACAAACAGTCCACAGATATCGCCATGGGTGTTGACAAGGCGCTTGAGCAGAAAGAGGATAACATGAATGAGGATGAGCTGGATTCCATCGGTGCCGGTGACCAGGGACTTCAGTTTGGTTATGCTACCAATGAGACTGAGGAGTATATGCCATATGCCATCAACATGGCACATAAGCTTGCTCAGCAGCTGACAAAGGTTCGTAAAGACGGTACTCTGAAATACTTAAGACCAGATGGAAAAACTCAGGTTACCGTTGAGTATGATGAGGCTGGCAAACCGAAGAGAATCGATGCTGTTGTATGCTCTACACAGCATGACCCGGATGTTACTCAGGAGCAGATCCATGAGGACATTAAGAAATATGTTTTTGATGCCATCATTCCGGCTGATATGGTTGACGCTGATACCAAATATTTCATCAACCCGACAGGCCGTTTCGTAATCGGCGGACCTCACGGTGACAGTGGTCTGACAGGACGTAAGATCATCGTTGATACCTACGGTGGAACAGGCCGTCATGGCGGCGGTGCTTTCTCCGGTAAGGACTGCACAAAGGTTGACCGTTCTGCTGCTTATGCTGCCCGTTATGTTGCAAAGAATATCGTTGCAGCAGGTCTTGCTGACAAGTGCGAGATCCAGCTTTCCTATGCGATCGGTGTTGCTCATCCGACATCTGTCAGTGTGAATACTTTCGGAACCGGTAAACTTTCTGAGACCAAGCTTGTTGAGATCGTTCGTGAGAACTTTGATCTTCGTCCGGCTGGTATCATCAAGATGCTTGACCTTCGCCGTCCGATCTACAAACAGACAGCAGCTTATGGTCATTTTGGTCGTACAGATGTTGACCTTCCATGGGAGCATCTGGACAAGGTTGAGACTCTGAAGAAATATCTGTAAGAGATAATAATAGTTCCAAAAGAACAAAGATTGAAGCCCCCGGTAGTGTCAGTACCGGGGGGCTTTTTTATAGAAAATTTAGAGATGGGTAATATAGTTTATGTTATAATACGTGTGTGAATGCTTTACAAAATAAAGGACGGAGATATAGATGAAGTTAAAAACACGTATTATTGTGGGCTTCGTTGCGATCATCCTGCTGCCGCTGCTTCTTTTTTCCGCGAGTCTTTATGGGTTCAGCCAGACGCAGGCGAAACATGTACAGGAGAGCAGCAGCCAGGCTTCAGATTCGAATCAGATGATCTACGATATTTCCCTGGCGCAGTCTTCCAGCAGCCAGGTGAAGCTGATGGCCAAGGATATGATTCTGACCGCAACGATCATTCTTGTTTTTACCGCATTGTCTGTGGGACTGTGGATTTATCGGAGTATTGCAGTTCCTCTGGTGAAGCTTAAGAAGGCAACCCAGAACATTAAAGAAGGTAATCTGGATTTTGTGCTGGAGGTTGAGGGAAAGGATGAATTTTCCCAGCTTTGCCAGGATTTTGAGGAGATGCGTAAACGGCTGAAGGAGTCCACGGAAGAGAAGATCCTGATGGATAAGGAGAACAAGGAACTGATCAGTAATATTTCCCATGACCTGAAGACGCCGATCACTGCGGTGAAGGGCTATGTGGAAGGCATTATGGATGGGGTGGCGGATACACCGGAGAAGATGGACCGGTATGTACGTACCATTTATAATAAGACCAATGAGATGGATCATCTGATCAATGAGCTGACATTTTATTCCAAGATTGATACCAATCGTATTCCGTATACGTTCAGCAAGCTGAATGTGGAGGATTATTTTTCGGACTGTGCGGAGGAACTTGGACTTGAGATGGAGACCAAGGGAATTGAGCTTGTGTATGCCAATTATGTGGAGAAAGATGTCCAGGTGATTGCGGATGGAGAGCAGATCCGCCGTGTGATTCATAATATTGTGAGCAATGCCATTAAATATATGGAGAAGCCTAAGGGGATCATTCAGCTTCGCGTGAAGGATGTGGGTGATTTTATTCAGGTGGAGATCGAGGATAACGGCAAGGGAATTGCCGCCAAGGATCTGCCGTATATTTTTGACCGTTTTTACCGTACCGATGTTTCCAGAAATTCTTCCAAGGGAGGAAGCGGTATCGGACTTTCCATCGTAAAGAAGATCATGGAGGATCACGGCGGAAAGGTCTGGGCAACGAGCCGGCTGGGAATCGGAACGATTATGTATTTTGTCCTTAGAAAATATCAGGAGGTACCGATGAATGAGTAGAATTTTGATCATAGAAGATGAGGAAGCGATTGCAGATCTGGAGAAGGACTATCTGGAGCTTTCCGGTTTTGAGGTGGAGATTGAGAACCGTGGAGATACCGGTCTTGTACGTGCCATGAAAGAAGAATTTGATCTGATTATTCTGGATCTGATGCTTCCGGAGGTGGACGGTTTCGACATTTGCCGACAGGTCCGTGAGGAGAAAAATACACCGATCATCATGGTTTCCGCAAAGAAGGACGACATTGATAAGATTCGTGGACTTGGTCTTGGCGCAGATGATTATATGACCAAGCCGTTCAGTCCAAGTGAGCTGGTTGCCCGTGTGAAGGCGCATATGGAGCGTTATAACCGTCTAGTTGGTTCCAATGTGCACAAGAATGATGTGATTGAAATTCGTGGTATTAAGATTGATAAGACGGCAAGACGTGTATGGGTCAATGGCGATGAGACGACATTTACCACCAAAGAGTTTGATCTTCTGACATTCCTGGCTGAAAATCCCAACAGGGTATTTACGAAAGAGGAACTTTTCCGTGAAATCTGGGATATGGAATCTGTGGGTGATATCGCTACTGTGACGGTGCATATTAAGAAGATCCGTGAAAAGATTGAGTTTAATACTGCCAAGCCTCAGTATATTGAGACAATCTGGGGTGTGGGATACCGGTTTAAGGTGTGAGAAAATACCGGATTACAGATACGATGAGGATAAATAGGGGGAATATCGTTTAAGGATAGTCCCTCTTTATTATTACATGAACGCTTTAATGTTTGGCTGAAAAAGGAGAATTATGGAAGAAAGATTGTATAAAAAACTGGAGTCATACGGCAGAAGTGATTTTTACCCGTTTCATATGCCCGGACATAAGCGCAATCCGCTGGCTGTGGACGGAGATTTTCCGGTGGAGAGAGATATTACGGAGATTAACGGGTTCGATAACCTGCATCATGCGGAGGATCTCCTGAAAAGGGCCCAGGAGGATGTTGCCCGGCTTTATGGTGTGCCGGAGAGTTTTTACAGTATTAATGGAAGTTCCGGGGCGATTCTGTCAGCAATATCTGCGGCAGTGAGCAGAGGCGGACAGATTCTGATCGCCAGAAACTGCCATAAAGCGGTTTACCATGCGGCATATCTGCGAGATCTCAAGGTGTCTTATATTTATCCACACGAAGATCCGAAGCTGGGGATAAACGGCGGAATTTCTCCAAGCCGTGTGGAAATGTATCTGGCTGAGAATCCGGAAATAGAAGCAGTACTGATTACCTCGCCTACATATGATGGAATTGTATCTGATGTGACGAGGATTGCGGATGTTGCTCATAATCATGGCGTGCCGTTGATTGTAGATGAGGCACATGGGGCTCATTTTCACTTTTCGGATTATTTTCCGGTGTCCGCCGCTCAGCTTGGTGCGGATGTTGTAATTAACAGTGTGCACAAAACTCTGCCTTGTCTGACGCAGACGGGAGTGATCCATCTGTGCAGCGATCGGGTAAGCAGGGAAAAACTCATGCGTTTTCTGGGAATTTACCAGAGCAGCAGTCCATCCTACATTCTGATGAGCAGTATCGATGCCTGCATGGATAAGCTGGAGCGTGAGGGCGATGAGATGTTCCGGGTATTTACAGAGAATCTGGAAAAAGCCCGGGAGCGTCTTGGAAAGTGTAAATATATCCGGCTGGTGACTCCGCAGGCCTGTGAGTGCCAGAGGGTTTTTGATTTCGACAGATCCAAGCTTCTGCTTTCCACAGTGGACAGCTCACTGAACGGAAGGCAGCTGCATCAGATTCTCCGGGAGGAGTTCCATCTGGAAATGGAGATGGAGGCGGAGAATTATGTTCTGGCACTGGCTGCTGTGGGAGACACGGCGGAAGGGTTTGAGAGACTTTGCGAAGCGGTTGAAGAGATCGACCGCCGGGAATCGTTAAAGTACAGAAAAGAGGCTGTGGAACAGGAGCCTGTAAAAAACGGAAAGATGAAGCAGATGATGCGTATTTCTGAGGCGATGGATGCAGAGAATGAACGATATCCGCTGGCTGAGTGCATCGGGCGGACTTCTGCAGAATTTGCATATCTCTATCCACCGGGAATTCCGCTGATCGTTCCCGGGGAACAGATTTCTGGACATTTCGTAAAAAATGTGAGAAGATACCTGGAACAGGGCTTTGAGGTACAGGGCCTGAGTGACCAGACAAGTGAGACTGTATGCGTTGTGAAGAATGAGTAAACAGACGTATGGCAGCAGAGGAGATAAATGGGAAAGATTTTTTACATTATGGGAAAAAGTTCTTCCGGTAAGGATAGTATTTACAGAATGCTGGAGGAGGATCAGGAACTGGGGCTTAAACGGCTTGTGATTTATACGACCCGTCCGATCCGTGATGGAGAAAAGAACGGAAGAGAATATTTTTTTACAGATGAGAATAAACTGAAAGAGTTCCGAAGAAACGGGAAGCTGATTGAGGCACGTACCTATCAGACGGTTTATGGCCCGTGGACATATTTTACAGCGGATGACGGGCAGGTTTCTGTAGGAAATGACAGTTACCTTGGAATTGGTACGCTGGAGTCTTATATGCGTCTTCGGGAGTATTATGGCAATGAGGTTATCTGGCCGGTTTATATAGAAGTGGAGGACGGGGAGCGTCTGGAACGTGCCCTTGCCCGGGAAAAAACGCAGGAAGTGCCGAAGTACGAGGAGATGTGCAGGCGCTTTCTGGCAGACCAGAATGATTTTTCTGAAGAAAATATTCTGAAAGCTGGTATATGGAAGCGATTTCGGAATCATAATCTGGATGAATGTGTGAAGGAAATCGTAAATTATATAAAATCTGTACAATAGGGAAAAATAGTTTTTTTTATACAGAAGATTATGTTATAATTAGTTGAAAGATGTCCGCCGGATATGACGGAGGACACAAAAGGCAGAAAGAGGTGATTCTTATGGCAGGATTTCATGACATCATCGGCCATGACGATATAATCAGGCATTTGAAGAATGCGATAGAGACAGGGAAGGTATCCCACTCTTATATTTTTACAGGAGAAGCAGGTTCTGGCAAGAAGCTTCTTGCGGGAACTTTTGCGGCAGCACTGCAGTGTGAATCAGGAGAGTCTGAACCATGTATGACCTGTGATTCCTGTAAGAAGGTGATCGGCAAGAATCATCCGGATATTATCACAGTGACTCATGAGAAACCTGGCAGCATCAGTATTGATGAGGTGAGAGATCAGGTTGTCCATGATGTGGATATCAAGCCGTACTGCAGTCCGTATAAGATTTATATTATTCCAGATGCGGAGATGATGACAGTACAGGCGCAGAATGCCATTTTGAAAACAATCGAGGAGCCGCCGGAATATGCGGTGATCTTGTTGCTGACCAGCAATATCGACAGTCTTCTTCCTACCATCCGTTCCAGATGTGTGCGTCTGGATCTGAAAGTAGTGGATGATGGTCTTGTGAAAAAATATCTGATGGAGCATCTTCAGGTGCCGGATTATCAGGCTGAGATTGATGCGTCCTATGCACAGGGCAGCATTGGTAAGGCGAAGGAGGCCGCTACTTCCCAGGAGTTTGCGGATATGACTGCCAATGCACTGAAGATTTTGAAATATGCCAATACCATGGAAGTTTATGAGCTGACAGAGGCAATCAAGACTCTGACAGCGAATAAGAACAATATCAATGATTACCTGGATATTTTTCAGTTCTGGTTCCGCGATGTTCTGATGTTTAAGGCAACAAGAGAAATTGACAACCTGGTTTTTAAACAGGAGATTAATTTTATCAGAGAGCAGGCCAGCGAGCGTTCTTATGAGAATATCGAAAAAATTCTTGAAGCACTGGAGAAGACCAAGGTGCGTCTCCGTGCCAATGTTAATCTCGAACTTGCCCTGGAGCTCCTGTTCCTGACAATTAGGGAGAAATAGAATGGAAATGGTAGTTGGAGTTAGATTTCGTAACGTTGGTAAGATTTATTATTTTAATCCTAAGAACTATAAGGTAAAAGTCGGCGATCATGTGATTGTGGAGACTGCCCGTGGTGTGGAATATGGCCGGGTTGTTCTGGAACCACGCAGTGTGAAGGAGGACGAGGTGGTTCATCCGCTGAAAGAGGTTCTTCGTGTTGCGACAAAAGAGGACGAGGAACATGAGGCTGAGAACCGCGTGAAGGAGAAAGAGGCTTTTAAGATCTGCAAAAAGAAGATCCGTGAGCATGGGCTTGAGATGAAGCTGATTGATGCGGAGTATACGTTTGATAATAACAAGGTGCTGTTTTACTTTACAGCGGATGGACGTATTGATTTCCGTCAGCTTGTTAAGGATCTGGCGTCTGTGTTTAAGACAAGGATTGAGCTTCGTCAGATCGGTGTCCGTGATGAGACGAAGATTCTTGGTGGTATTGGTATTTGTGGCAGGACGCTTTGCTGCCATACGTATCTTTCTGAGTTTGCGCCGGTTTCCATTAAGATGGCGAAGGAGCAGAATCTTTCTCTGAATCAGACGAAGATTTCCGGTGTTTGTGGCCGTCTGATGTGCTGCCTGAAGAATGAGCAGGAGACTTATGAGGAACTGAACCGTAATCTTCCGGGTATTGGTGATGTGGTGACGACACCGCAAGGTACTACGGGTACGGTGCAGAGTGTGAACGTTCTCCGTCAGATGGTTAAGATCGTTGTGGATGTGAACGATGAGAAGGAGATCCAGGAGTTTCCGGTTCGTGATCTGAAGTTCCGCCCTAAGAAGAAAAAGGGTAAGGGTGGAGTTGACCACGAGGAGAAAGAGGGTAAAAAGGGAGATTCGAAACCGAATGAGAAGTGATCTTGTTAAATGCGGTGAGCGTGTGGATGATCTTCAGAATGGGTTGTTTGTGATCCAGGATCCGAAGAAGTTCTGCTTTGGAATGGATGCTGTTCTGTTGTCTGGTTTTGCCCGGGTGAAGAAGGGTGAAGTTGCGCTGGATATGGGGACTGGTACCGGGATTATTCCGATTTTGCTTTCTGACCGTACGGATGGGGAGCATTTTACGGGGCTGGAGATCCAGCATGAGTGTGCGGAGATGGCTGACCGTAGTGTGAGATATAATGGTCTTGAGGACAGGGTTCGGATCGTTGAAGGTGATATCAAGGAGGCTGCCGGGATTTTTGGGGCGGCTTCTTTTGATGTGGTGACGTGTAATCCGCCGTATATGATCGGGCAGCATGGGTTGACGAATCCGCATGTTCCTAAGGCGATTGCGAGGCATGAGATTCTTTGCACGTTTGATGATGTGGCTTGTCAGGCTGCCCGGGTTCTGAAGGACCGGGGGAGGTTTTTTCTGGTGCACAGGCCGTTTCGGCTGGTGGAGCTGATGGCGACTTTGACGAAGTATAAGCTGGAGCCTAAGAGGATGCAGCTGGTGTTTCCTTTTATTGATAAGGAGCCGAATATGGTGTTGATTGAGGCCTGTAAGGGCGGGAATTCCAGGATTCAGATTGAGAGGCCGCTGGTGGTTTATGAGAGGCCTGGGGTTTATACTAAGGATATTCTTGAGTTGTATAGAATGGTGTGATAGGTAGAGTTCTAATATCCAAGCGATAGGTATTGAGCCATCAGCGCTGCGCTGGATGGCTGGGAGGCAATGGTGGCTGTGTGACTTCTGTTGGTGAAGGGACGGCGAGGGGAGGCAGGCTGCTGGTTGTGACACGCTGCGCCCCTACTCGACTGCGGCGCCGGTTTGCTGCCATTCGAGCCAACTCACTACGCGCTGAAGCGCTCCGTTCAAACAGGCTCTCGGTGGCAGCAGCTATCCTCGTCTCCCTACGGGGGCTCCGCTAACGTCACCACCAGCAGCCTGCCTCCCCTCACCTGAGATTCAGAACGGGAGATCGCAGTGTGACGTATCGGCACAGTGTAGCGTGCTGAGCACCGAAGCATACAGGCACCTCACCAAAAGCGAAACACAGAGAAAAAGCAGAAATAAACAATATCGGCAAAGAGTAGAGCACTGAGTATCGAAGCATACAGGCACCTTACCAGAAGCGAAACACAGAGAAAACGCAGAAATAAACAACATCGGCACAGCATAGTGAGCTGAGTATCGAAGCATACAGACACAAGTCAACAAATCAGAACAAAGAATCCCTTGCACTACTAAAAAAAAGCCCAAGGGGTGTGCAGAGGGGGCGCGGCTTTGCGGCCCCTTTGCGGTTTTCAAAGTTTCCAAACTTAAACAAATCCCTGCGGTTAAGCGAGAAAAAGTCCCCACGGCCAAGTGGAAAAAAGTCCCCCGCGGTCAAGCGAGAAAAGAGGAAAATATGAAACAAAACGGAAAACTATACTTATGCGCCACCCCCATAGGAAACCTCGAAGACATCACCCTTCGAGTCCTAAGAACCCTTCGGGAAGTGGACTTAATCGCTGCGGAAGACACCCGCAACAGTATTAAACTTTTAAATCATTTTGACATAAAAACCCCCATGACCAGTTATCATGAATATAATAAGATCGACAAAGGTCACGTTCTCGTGGAAAAAATGCTGGCGGGTACAAATATTGCGTTGATTACAGATGCAGGTACTCCGGGTATTTCAGATCCTGGGGAGGAACTTGCTGCCATGTGTTATGAGGCGGGGATCGAGGTGACTTCGCTGCCGGGGCCTGCTGCCTGTATTACGGCATTGACTCTGTCTGGTTTGCATACGCGGCGTTTTGCTTTCGAGGCTTTTCTTCCGGCTGATAAGAAAGAGCGGAAAACGATTCTGGAAGAGCTTTCCAGTGAGACGAGGACTATTATCCTGTATGAGGCGCCTCACAGGCTTGTACGGACTCTCGGCGAGCTCAGGGAGGTACTTGGTAACCGCAGGATGACTCTTTGCAGGGAGCTGACAAAGAAGCATGAGACAGCGTTTCGGACAACGATTGATGATCTGATGGATTTTTATAAAGATGAGAAGCCGCTGGGTGAGTGTGTTCTTGTGATCGAGGGCAGGAGCCGCAGCGAGATGGAGGCGGAGAAGAGGGCTTCCTGGGAGGAGATTTCCATTGCGGAGCATGTGGCAATGTATGAGCAGCAGGGGAACTCCAGGAAGGATGCGATGAAGCTTGCCGCTAAGGATCGGGGTGTTTCCAAGAGGGATATTTATAAGGCGTTACTGGATTGCATTTAATAAGATACTTTTTTGCCTGTATTTCCTATGATTTTGCGTGGAAATACAGGCTTTTTTGTGCTATAATAAACTCTGTATTCGTATATAAAAAAACGTTTATTTTACAGGTATAAATGACACTTCTGGAGCGGGTTTGAGAATTGCTTTCTGCAAAATGGAAATGCTGTGGTTCTGCAGAAATGAATTTTCAAACACGTCCGGACAGACAAGAACAGGAGGAATGACATGGGCGCAGAGAATACAGAATACGGCGCGGATCAGATCCAGATTCTGGAAGGACTGGAAGCCGTACGTAAGAGGCCTGGAATGTATATCGGAAGTACCTCCAGCCGTGGACTTCATCATCTTGTATATGAGATCGTAGATAACGCAGTGGATGAAGCACTGGCTGGTTTTTGTACGGAGATTCATGTAGATATCAATCCGGATAATTCCATTACCGTTACAGATAATGGTCGTGGTATCCCGGTTGGCATCAATCATAAGGCTGGTATTCCGGCAGTTGAGGTTGTATTTACCATTCTTCACGCAGGTGGTAAGTTCGGCGGTGGAGGATATAAGGTTTCCGGTGGTCTTCACGGTGTTGGTGCATCGGTTGTTAATGCACTTTCCGAGTGGCTGGAGGTTACCATCTACCACGAGGGTAAAGAATATAAACAGAGATATGAGCGTGGCAAGACCATGTATCCGTTGAAGGTTGTAGGCGACTGTGATCCGGAGCTTTCCGGAACGAAGGTTTATTTCCTTCCGGACAAGGAGATCTTTGAGGAGACCGTTTATGATTACGATATCCTGAAACAGAGACTTCGTGAGATGGCTTTCCTGACCAAGGGTCTTCGCATTGTGCTGGAAGATAAGAGAGAGGGCCAGGAGCGCGAGAAGGTATTCCACTATGAGGGTGGTATCCGTGAGTTTGTAAGCTACCTGAACAGAAGTAAAGAGGCACTTTACCCGGAGATCATTTACTGTGAAGGTGAGAAGGACGGTGTGTCTGTAGAGGTTGCGTTGCAGCATAATGACTCCTATACAGAGAACACCTATGGTTTTGTAAATAATATCAATACACCGGAGGGTGGTACACACATTACCGGTTTCCGTAATGCGATTACGAACACATTCAATGATTATGCACGTAAGAATAAGCTTCTCAAGGACAGTGAGCCGAACTTAAGCGGTGATGATATCCGTGAGGGCCTGACTGCAATCGTCAGTGTTAAGATTGAGAATCCGCAGTTTGAGGGTCAGACCAAGCAGAAACTTGGAAACAGTGAGGCCAGAGGTGCGGTAGACAGTGTTGTAAGTAAGCAGCTGGAGATTTTCCTGGAGCAGAATCCGGCAGTTGCCAAGGCTACCGTTGAGAAATCTGTTCTTGCACAGAGAGCCAGAGAAGCAGCCAGAAAGGCCCGTGACCTTACAAGAAGAAAATCTGCACTGGATAGCATGTCTCTTCCTGGAAAACTTGCAGACTGTTCTGACAAGAATCCGGAGAATTGCGAGATCTACATCGTAGAGGGAGATTCCGCGGGCGGTTCCGCCAAGACAGCGAGAAACCGTGCCACACAGGCGATCCTTCCACTTCGTGGTAAGATCCTGAACGTTGAGAAAGCACGTCTGGACAAGATTTACGGAAACAAAGAGATCAAGGCCATGATCACTGCTTTCGGAACAGGAATCCATGAGGATTTTGATATCTCCAAACTTCGTTATCATAAGATCATCATTATGACCGATGCCGATGTTGACGGTGCACATATCGCCACACTGCTTCTGACATTCCTGTATCGTTTCATGCCGGAGCTGATCAAGCAGGGATATGTATACCTGGCACAGCCTCCTCTCTATAAAGTAGAGAAGAACAAGAAAGTATGGTATGCATACGACGATGATGAACTGAACAATATCCTTACCGAGATCGGACGTGATGGAAACAATAAGATCCAGCGTTATAAAGGTCTGGGTGAGATGGATGCGGAGCAGCTCTGGGAGACTACTATGGATCCTGAGAAGAGAATTCTTCTCCGTGTGACCATGGACGAGGCTGCAACATCCGAGATCGATCTGACATTTACCACTCTTATGGGAGACAAGGTAGAGCCAAGACGTGAATTTATCGAAGAAAATGCAAGATTCGTCAAGAATCTTGATATCTAGGAGAATAAAGAAGAATGGAAGATAATATTTTTGACAAAGTCCACGAAGTGGATTTGGAAAAAACTATGAAAGAATCTTACATCGACTATGCCATGAGTGTTATCGCCTCACGAGCTCTGCCGGATGTAAGAGACGGCCTGAAACCGGTACAGCGTCGAGTGCTGTATTCCATGATCGAGCTGAACAACGGTCCTGACAAGCCACACAGAAAATGTGCGCGTATTGTCGGTGATACCATGGGTAAATATCATCCTCATGGTGACAGCTCTATTTATGGTGCGCTGGTTAATATGGCCCAGGAATGGTCAACAAGATATCCGCTTGTTGACGGACATGGAAACTTCGGTTCCGTGGATGGTGACGGTGCAGCTGCCATGCGATACACAGAGGCACGTCTCAGTAAGATTTCCATGGAGATGCTTGCAGACATCAACAAAGATACCGTTGATTTCCAGCCGAACTTTGATGAGACAGAACGTGAACCGGTTGTACTTCCGGCACGTTTTCCGAACCTGCTGGTAAATGGTACTACCGGTATCGCCGTAGGTATGGCGACCAATATTCCACCTCATAATCTTCGTGAGACGATCAATGCGGTTGTTAAGATCATTGATAACATTGTGGAAGAAGACCGCGAGACAGCAATGGAAGAACTTCTTGAGATCGTCAAAGGACCGGACTTCCCTACAGGAGCAACCATCCTCGGAACAAGAGGAATCGAGGAAGCTTATCGTACAGGACGTGGCAAGATCCGCGTCCGCGCTGTGACAAATATCGAGACTTTGCCAAACGGTAAATCCCGTATCGTAGTCACTGAGCTTCCGTACCTTGTAAACAAGGCACGTCTCATTGAGAAGATTGCAGAGCTTGTCCGTGACAAAAAGATCGACGGAATTACGGACCTGAATGACCATTCCAGCCGTGAAGGTATGCGTATCTGCATCGATCTCCGTAAAGATGCCAATGCCAATGTAATCCTGAATCTGCTCTACAAACATACACAGCTGCAGGATACATTTGGTGTGATCATGCTTTCCCTTGTTCCCAATCATGGAAGTATGGAACCCAAAGTTCTGAACCTGAAAGAGATGCTGGAGTATTATCTGGAACATCAGGAGAATGTTGTTCGCAGAAGAACACAGTATGATCTGAATAAAGCCCAGGAGAGAGCTCATATTTTGGAGGGTCTCCTGAAAGCACTTGATAATATCGATGAAGTGATCAGCATCATCCGTGGCTCCCGTAACGTACAGATCGCCAAGCAGGAGCTCATCGAGCGTTTTGAGCTGACAGATGTTCAGGCTCAGGCAATCGTGGATATGCGTCTCCGTGCACTGACAGGTCTGGAAAGAGAGAAGCTGGAAGCCGAGTATGCAGAGCTTATGGAGAAAATCCGCAAGTTCCAGGCAATCCTTGCTGACCGTAAGCTTCTTCTCCGCGTGATCCGTGAGGAGATCCTTGCCATTGCAGAGAAATACGGCGATGACAGAAAGACTTCCATCGGATACGATGTATACGATATTTCCACAGAGGATCTGATCCCGAGAGAGAATACCGTGATCGCAATGACCAAGCTTGGTTATATTAAACGTATGACCGTTGATAACTTCCGCAGCCAGAACCGTGGTGGCAGAGGAATCAAGGGTATGCAGACCATTGAGGATGACTATATTGAAGAACTTCTGATGACCACAACTCATCATTATCTCATGTTCTTTACCAATACCGGACGTGTATACAGACTGAAGGCATATGAGATTCCGGAGGCCGGTCGTACAGCCAGAGGAACTGCGATTATCAATCTTCTGCAGCTTGCACCGGGAGAAAAGATCACAGCTGTGATTCCGCTTCGTAAGTACGAAGAGGGTCATTATCTGATGATGGCGACCAAGAAGGGTCTTGTGAAGAAAACTCCGATTAAAGATTATGAGAATGTCCGTAAAACAGGTCTTACAGCAATTGTTCTCCGTGACGATGATGAGCTAATCGAGGTTAAGGCTACCGATAATAACAAAGATATTATTCTTGTGACCAAGGACGGACAGTGCATCCGCTTTAAAGAGACTGATGTCCGCAGCACAGGCCGTGCATCCATGGGTGTAAGAGGTATGAACCTTACAGATGGCGATGAAGTGGTTGCCATGCAGCTGAATACCCAGGGTGATTATCTACTGGTAGCTTCTGAGAACGGAATGGGCAAACGTACAGCCATGAGTGAGTTCGTTGTCCAGAACCGTGGCGGTAAAGGTGTGAAGTGCTACAAGATCACCGAGAAGACCGGAAATGTTGTTGGTGCCAAGGCTGTCAATGAAGAGAATGAGATCATGATGATCACAACAGAAGGTATCATCATCCGCCTGCAGTGTGCAGATATCTCTGTTCTTGGAAGAATCACTTCCGGTGTGAAGATGATCAATCTTACGGATGGTGTAACCGTTGCAAGTATCGCCAAGGTAAGAGATAAAGATCCGGAAGCAGAGGTAAATTCCGAAAAAACTGACGGAGAGACCGGCGATAACGGGGAAGAAAGATCTGCAGATGAAACTGTCACAGGCAGTGAAGAAGAATAAGGTCGAGGATAAGTCATGACGACGACAAAAAAGAAACGCAGAAAAAAATCTGTGAAAAAACTGAAATATTCCAACAAAAAACTGAATTTTGTCCATGTGGCGACACTGGCAGGAGTCATTCTGATCCTGCTGGTGATCATCCTGGCAGCCAGAGGCTGCGGGGGGATCAGCCACAGAACCCCGGAAGGGCTTGTGGAAGGTTATATCAAGGCTGCAGTAGACGGCAAGGACAAAAAAATGCAGGAATGTTATGGTGCGGATAAGATTTCTGATGAGGCAAAAACAGAGATTTCATCCACGGTCAAATATTTCCAGGCTCATGGAGCAAAGGCTGTAAATATTGACAGCTGCGAGGCCATTTCTGAGAGTAAAAATTATACGTATGTTTATATCCGCTATAATCTTGTACTGCAGAATGACCAGGAATATCCGTGCATCAGTACTTACCTTGTAAAAGTGCAGGATAAGAAATATTATCTGTATTCGCCGGCTGAGATTTCAGATGAGATCAGCCAGCAGGCTGCGGCAGATTATCAGAAATTTATGACCACCAAAACTTATACGGACTATACCAAGGCTTATGAGGTCTTTCTGAAAAAGAATCCGGGATATGAAGATAAAATTGCAGGGAAACTGAACGGATAAAAAGGCAGGAGGACATAAGAATGAAGCGAATTTTGCTGATGGTGATCAGGAATCTGATCTTTGTTCCTTACTGGTGGATCAAGCTTTGCTGGTATGCAGCGCATACAGATGATTATCCGGAAGAGAAGAAATACACATTCCTGAGACATGTAGATGAGCATGCCATCGAAGGCGGAAATATCCATATTGATGTGCATGGGCAGGAAAACATCCCCAAGGAAAACGGATTTATGTTTTTTCCGAATCACCAGGGACTGTTTGATGTACTGGCGATCATTAAAGCCTGCCCGGTTCCTTTCTCTGTGGTAGCTAAGAAAGAAGTGGGAGATATTCCATTCCTGAAGCAGGTTTTTGCCTGCATGAAGGCTTTTATCATTGACAGAGAGGACCTGAAGCAGTCCATGCAGGTGATTGTCAATGTGATCCGCGAGGTAAGGGCAGGTCGTAATTATCTGATCTTTGCGGAAGGAACGAGAAGTAAGAATGGAAATCACCCGGGAACATTCAAAGGCGGCAGTTTTAAGACTGCGACAAAGACGAAATGCCCGATTGTGCCAGTAGCACTGATTGATTCCTTTAAAGCTTTTGATACAGGTTCCACAGAGAAGATCACAGTGCAGGTGCATATTCTTCCTCCGATGTATTATGAGGAATATAAAGATATGCATACCACAGAGATCGCTGAAGAAGTGAAAAGACGTATCGAAAAAGTGATCGAAGAGAATATTATGTAAAAAAGAAAAGACTTTGATGAAGTTGAAACAAAAACATCATCAAGGTCTTTTTTTGTTGTATGTTTTGTATAAAAACGAAACGTTTTATTTGTGAATTGTTGGGCATATACAACCAAATGGTTTGATGATAACATAGAGGCATCCATACAATATAAATAAAAGATGTAAAGAGGACGAACAGATGAAAAAAGAACAATACCTTTCTCTGATCGATGAGGTGATCGCTCAGGGACCGTACACGGATACCTGGGATTCTCTTTGTGAGCATCCTACACCGAAGTGGTATGCAAGAGATAAATTCGGAATTTTTATCCACTGGGGTGTTTACAGTGTTCCGGCATTCGGAAACGAATGGTATCCCAGAAATATGTATTTGAAAGGCTCTAAGGAGAACCTGCATCATACAGAGAAATACGGAACTCTGGATAAATTCGGCTACAAGGATTTTATTCCTCAGTTTAAGGCTGAGAAGTTTGATCCGAAGGAATGGGCGGCCTTATTTAAAGAGGCGGGGGCGAAATTTGTAGTTCCGGTAGCGGAGCATCACGATGGATTTCAGATGTATGCCAGTGACCTTTGTCGCTGGAACGCCGCTGAGATGGGACCGAAGAGAGATATTCTCGGAGAGCTGAAGACAGAGGTTGAGAAAGAAGGCATGGTTCTGGGAGCTTCTTCTCACAGAGCGGAGCATTACTGGTTCTTTAACGGAGGACGTCAGATCCCGGAGGCTGATGTCAATGATCCGGAATATGCGGATCTTTACGGACCGGCAGCAGGAATCACCAGAGATATGAGTGATATTTATGACAATCCTCCGACAGAGGAGCATATGCATGACTGGCTTGTCCGCACCTGCGAGATCGTGGATAAATATCAGCCATCCATTGTATATTTTGACTGGTGGATCCAGCAGTATGCATGGAAACCGTATCTTCGTAAATTTGCAGCATATTATTACAACCGTTCTGCACAGTGGGGAAAAGAAACAGCTATTGATGCCAAATTTGACGCATATGTTTATGGCAGCGCAGTCAATGATCTGGAAAGAGGTCAGTTAGACCATATCACACCGGATCTGTGGCAGAATGATACTTCTGTAGCTAAGAATTCCTGGGGCTATACCATTGGAAATGATTATAAGAAGCCTTCCGATGTAGTGCTGGATCTGATCGATGTAGTCAGCAAAAATGGTGCACTTCTTCTTAATATCGGACCGAAGCCGGATGGAACGATTCCGGAAGAAGATGCACATATCCTGAGAGAAATGGGAAAATGGCTGAAGGTAAACGGAGAGGCAATATACGGAACCAGATACTGGAAGATATTTGGTGAAGGACCGACGGTAGTTCCGGAAGGACATTTCACGGATACCTATGATAAGCACTTTACTTCTGAGGATATCCGTTTTACAAGTAAGAGCAATCATATTTATGCGACTGTTCTGCACTGGCCGGAGGATGGAGAGATCCATATCAAAGCTCTTGGAAATGATATGAAGCTTTTGAAATCCACGATCCGGGATATCGAGATCCTGGGAACAGATCTGCATCCGGCATTTGCGAGAAACAAAGAGCTGGATATTTCCTGCGGAAGAGGGGTTATTGATGCAGGGGATATGCCGGTGGTACTGAAGATCACGATAGAGTAAATTATCGGAGAATAAACGGGGGATACTGTCGGAACTGTTCCGGCAGAAAAATACAGGAAAATCAGCAAAAACTTATGTATAACAGAAAGGTTATGGGGATTACACTATGGGAAACAAAAGATACACAGGAAACTGGAATTCTGTAAATACACATACAGTTCCAGAATGGTATGAGGACTGCAAATTTGGAATTTTTATCCACTGGGGAATCTATTCCGTGCCGGCTTTTGCGCCGCATACATGGGAGCTGGGAGAAGTTGATTCCAAAGAGTGGTTCGCGGATAACCCGTATGCAGAATGGTACTACAATTCACTGAACATCGGAAAAGGTCCTACATATAAACATCATATCGAAAAATATGGAAAAGATTTCAAGTACGAAGATTTTATCCCAATGTGGAAAGCCGAGAACTGGGATCCGAAACAGTGGGCGGAGATTTTTAAAGAAGCAGGTGCGGAGTATGTTGTTCTGACAACCAAGCATCATGACGGATTCTGCCTGTTCCCAAGTAAATATACGCATTTCAATTCCGTAGAAATGGGACCGAAGAGAAATATCACCGGTGAGCTGACAGAAGCTGTCCGTGACGCAGGAATCCGCATGGGTCTGTATTATTCCGGACTGATTGACTGGCAGTATGCAAATGATCCTATTTTTGAGGATGATGATCTGTTTGGAACAGCCAGCCCGACATTTGCATATGCAGATTATTCCTATAATCAGATGAAAGAGCTTGTAGATGATTATGCACCGAGTGTGTTCTGGAATGATATCGGATGGCCGAAACAGAGCGAAGAGATGATGCCATATTTCTTTGCACATTATTATAATAAGGTTCCGGAAGGCGTGGTAAATGACCGTTTTAATGGACGTTATCACGATTTCCTTACTAAGGAATATAAATCCGGTTCTGTAAACAGAAATGAGAAATGGGAGATGTGCCGTGGAATGGGATTATCCTTCGGCTATAATGCCAACGAAGGCGATGACAAGTTGATCTCTGTTCCGGATCTGATCTCACTTCTTGTTGGAACTGTGGCAAATAACGGAAACCTGCTTCTGAATATCGGACCGAAAGCTGATGGAACTATTCCGGAAGAACAGGTAAAGAGACTGAAAATTCTTGGCGCATGGCTGAAGGTAAACCATGATGGCATTTATGGTACGCGCTGCAGCGACCGTGAGTCCGAAATGCTTGAGAACGGAATCGAGCTGCATTATACACAGAAAGCCGGAAATCTTAATGTATTTGCAGATCATCTGAAAGAAGGCGCGAATGAATTCCTGATCAAAGGCTACCATGGCCAGCTGAGATCTTTTGATCCGGCAGTTAAAATAGAAACTGAGGATACAGAAGAGGGACTTCTGGTGAAGATTCCTGAGTATAAAGAAGATATGTATGTGGTTGGATTAACCAACAGATTCTAAATAATGAACAGGAGGACCGGATGTATGCTGGTCCTTTTGTTGCTGCATGGGAGAAGATCGTGGATATCCGATCGATCCTCAGGAAGGGAGCTTTTATGTTTGGGAAAAAAATCGCAATACTGTTATCAACGGCAATGATCCTTACAGGGTCTTGTGTATCTTCTGTGGCTGTACATGCACAGACTGGTTATGCGTCTGAATATGCACAGGAAGCATCGGCAGCAGGTGCGCAGAGCACTGCAAAGCTTGTTGCGAAGGGCTCCTGCGGAAGCAAAGCTGTTTACCGGTTGTACTCCAATGGAAACCTGCAGATACAGGGAAAAGGGGAGGTTAAGGTTACCGATGATTTTTCATACAGATCAGCAATGATAAAAACAGTAACTGTTGCATCTGGGATCACAGGAATCGGTGACAGAACCTTTTCAGGCTGCAGAAATATGAAGAGGATTTCGCTGCCGGGGACTTTGCGAAGTATTGGGGTAAGAGCATTTGGAGATACTGCGATCACCAGGATCAAGCTTCCTGATGGACTGAAAAGCATTGGTGCATATGCTTTTTACCAGAGTAAGCTTACGAGTCTGGATGTACCGAAAACTGTAACAAAAATTGATGAATATGCTTTCAGTTACTGTAACAGTCTGGAATCTGTCAGCATTCCGGGAAGTGTGAAAATATTACCGGAATCGTTATTTGAGGCGGATATGAAGCTGAAAAAGGTTACGCTTGGACAGGGCGTTTCCAGGATAGAAAGAGCGGCCTTTCGGCATTGCGGTTTGACAGGAGTAAGTTTTCCGGATAGTGTTACGGTTATTGGTGAAGGTGCGTTTTCTTTTTGTGCAGATCTTAGAAAGGTGTCGTTGCCGAAGAAGCTTACAGAGATTTGGAACGGTGCATTCAATAATTGTCGAAAACTGGGGAATATTACGGTACCTGCCAGTGTGAAAAAAATCAGAAGTAATGCTTTTTATGATTGCCAGGCAATGAAAAAGATTACGATCCTCAACAGTAAAACAGTGATAGAAAAAGAAGCGATCGGTTATAATTTCAATAGTGGAAAAAATAAAACGTTTGTCATTGCCGGAAAAAAGGGTTCTACTGCTCAGACTTACGCAAAGAAATATGGGTTCCGTTTTCTGAACAATACTGCTGCAGTAAGGACCGCAAAGATGACCGGCGTGCCCAAAACCAAAACCATACTTCGTGGAAAAACATACACGATCCAGGCAGTGACCGTGCCGCATTACAGCGACGAGAAGATTCTTTTCCGCTCCTCGGATCGCAGGATCGCCACGGTAAATTCTAAAGGTGTTGTAAAAGGCATCAGAAAAGGAACTGCAACCATCACCGTTCAGAGCGGTTCCAAAAAACTGACCTGCAGGGTAACAGTAAAATAATTTATTTCATTAGGATAAAGTGATATAAATAAAGTGCAAGATGCAGATTTAAACGGGCAGAAGCATTTTGCAGATCAATATGTAGTAATTCTTCGATTCTTATAATGCGGTATTTAATCGTATTTCGATGCGTAAAAGCAGCATCTGCGGTATGTGAAATATTGCAGTTATTTTGTAAATAAAGAGATAATGTTTCAACTAACTGGGTGTGATTGTCTGCGTCATAGTGGATAAGTGCACCCAGTTGAGTTTCTACGAAAGATTCGTAGAGATGCGTCTGATTTAAATCAGAAAAAAGCTGGTAAAGTCCGAGCTGATCATAGCGCAGGTGCTGATGGTTCAGGTTTAATCTGTTACAGTAATTAATACATTCGGCAGCTTGTTCATAGCTTTGTTTTAGCTTCCCTGCATCGGATAAGGCAAGTCCGATTCCGATATTGCAGATTAATTTCGGATAAGTCAGACTGACATAATCCATTGTTTTTTGAAATAATTCTGTAACTTCAGAAAAATTTTTCTCAGGGAAAATACCAACGATATGATTGCTATAAGTCGATGAAAGGAATGGGATATCTTGTTCTGAAAATGATTGCTCAAGATATTCGTAGAGATTATTGCATATAGTCTGCTCCATTCCTGCAGTTTGTCCGGATTCCGGCAAAATAAAGTGTAGCAGAAAAAAATGATGGCTGCCATCAAGGGAATATCCACTATGAGAGGCCTGAAGCTTTAAGGCAGAAAGACTGATCTGATTCTCAAATATGATATTAAAGATAACATCATTGCGTGTGTTTTGATAAAAATTATTGTTAGAAATTGCATGACCGATTTCTTCGAAAAAGTCAACAAGAGGGAGGTTCCATGGAATTGCAAATAAAGGAAACTCATTTTTATTACATAAGGAGAGAACGGACTTTGAAATTTTTTCAACATAGTTTGGGCCAATCAGCAAAAGTGCACCGGACATATTTAAATGAATGGCCTCTTTTAAAAGTTCTGCAAGATTAAAGTCAGGCTCAGAGCTGACAGGTTTGCTGATGATTAAAAGTTCGCCGCCGTGTACCCATTGAGAAAGAGAGAGAGACTCTGCTTTATAGACCCAGCGAATCCCTTTATGAAGTCCATTGGTGCCGGCGATTAATTTTAATTTGGATAAAGATGATAAGGTATAAAGGTCTTTGCATCGGAACATAGTAGGCACCTCCTTGTAAAATGATTTAATTTATTATAAAAGAAGAACTGTATATTTTCAATTTATTATTGTGTTAGTTTGTGCATACATAACAAATAGACACAAGCCTGTTTGTTCTCGCCTAATAAATTAAAGAAATAAATGGAGAAAATGTTGACTTTTCAGAAAAACGTGCCTAAAATGGCAGTATCAAAAACATACAGGAATCAAAAACAAAGGAGTTTATACAGATAGGCAAATCTGTGTAAGCTCCTTTTTTGAGTTTTATGTTTGAGAGAAAGTTAATTCAAAGGAGGAAATAAATATGATGACATGGGAAATTATGATAGGTGCACAGTTGATTTCAATTTTAGCTTCCGCAGGAGTAGTGATTTCATTTATGTTAAAGAAAGAGCCGCTGGATGTTGTTGAAGTAGAGTCCATACCTGTAATGGAAGGTACCTTAACACATGGAACAGTATAGGAAAAATGCCTGTGACCTGCTGTAAAAAAGAAAATATGTTTTCTGAAATACAGCAGGAAAATGGCAGGCGTTATTTTTTTCGCTTTTTTTGCGGATTTTTAGGAAAAAGGAGGAGAAAAAATGACACTTGAGCAAATTTCTGTTATTTTTTTCGTGGGATTTTTAATTTTTGTAGGTTTGGTTGCATTTTTATCAAGTAAGCTTGGCGAAAAACAAACCAGTGGTTCGGCAGATGTAGATTATTATCTTGGAGGAAGAAATACTCCGACTGTAGTACTTGCATTTTCTTATGTTACTTCTTCCATCAGCGCCGCCTGTTTCATGGGTGACCCGGGAATCATGTCAACAGTAGGATGGCCGTATTACTGGGTTGTTATTGCAGTGATTCCGGGGCTGATCATTCCGGCAGTAGTGTTGATGCCGAAAATGAGAATGCAGGCAGAAAAACTTGGTTCTCTTACAATTCCGGAATATTTGGGGGATCGTTATCAAAGTGAGGCTTTAAGATTGATCATTGCAGGCGTCATTTCTGTGTTTTATGTATTCCCGCTTGTTGCTCAGTTTAAAGGTGCAGCAGTATTGTTAGAATCTTTTACCGGTATTTCTTTTAAAGCTGGACTTGCAATTATTACAGTTGTGATTATCTTCTATGTTATTGTAGGTGGTTTAAAATCAGTTGCATGGACGGATTTCGCACAGGGACTCCCAATGTTGATCATCTCAGTCGTACTTGTGATCTTATCTTTAAAGGCTGTCGGAGGATTTAATGGGCTGGAAACAAAACTGGCACAGATCGATCCTAATATGTTAAATATTGTACAGGCAGAATCGTCTGATGCACAGATGTCATTATCCGGTGTATTTGGTAATTTTGTATTTTGGTGTATTATTTTTATCAGCCAGCCTTATCTCTGTTCCAGATTTCTTGCAATTCCAAATGTAAAAAGAAAGACAATTGGAACTTTCTTAATTACAGCGTTAATTTTAAGTACGGTTTACAATAGCTTTTATCTTTGCGGATTGACAGGACGAGTATTGTTTCCAGATGTAGAAGCCGATTATCTTACTGTTACAATGGCAAAAGAAATGCTTCCAAATTGGGCAGCAGCAATGATGATGATTGGTATTTTTGCAGCAATGATGTCTACAGCAACTTCAGTTTTACTGGTTGTAGGTCAGGCAGTCGGACGTGATTTCTATTCTAAAACTATTAATAAAAATGCCACTCCGGAACAGGAAGTACGTGTAACAAGAATTGCAGTCGTTGCAGTTGCATTTATCTGCTTTGCATTTAACTTTGTGAATCCTCCTGAATTTTTAAGTGTTGTGCTTTATCTTGGATTAAGTGGAATCGGAGCTTGCATTGGTGTTCCATTATTTGCAGCAATTATTTCAAACCGGGCAACAAAGGAAGGGGCAATAATATCTGCAATTGCAGGACCGATAGCATATCTGATCTTCAATTATATAGTTGGAATTAACTATTGGTTTTCATGTTTGCTCGCAGTTGTGATAGCAGCAATTTTAATGATAGGGATCTCAGCTTACATAAATAAAAAAGATGCGACCTGCCAAATGGGAAAATATGTGGTAGAAAAGTAAAAAGAGAAGAGGTTGAAGAGTATGTCTTATTATATGCATGATATTACATGGCCTGAATTTCAGGCAAAAAAAGATTCAGTAGTAATTTTGCCAATTGGAGCAACGGAGCAGCATGCACAGCATCTTCCACTTTGTACAGATGCTAAGATTGCAGAGAAATTTTCATATTATCTGGCAAAAGAGTTAGATGGAATCATCATGCCAACATTAACTTATGGATATAAATCAAAACCATTAAGCGGTGGTGGACCACTTTTCCCGGGGACAATTGATTTAAATGGAAAAACAGTGATCGATCTGGTATATGATATTTTGATGGAACTGATAAAAGATGGGTTTACAAAAATCTTTATTATGAATGCACATTTTGAAAATGAAGCATTCGTAGTAGAAGCAATGGATTTAGTCAATCGCGATACGCATGGAGCTGCTACGATCATAGAATCCAATTGGTGGGATCCAATGCCAGAAGATGTGATTGATAAAGTGTTTGATGAAGTTCCGTTTCCTGGTTGGGCATTTGAGCATGCAGCGGTAACAGAGACTTCTCTGATGATGTATTTTGCACCAGAGCTGGTTCATTTTGAAAGAGCAGTAGAGGCGCCACCGACAGAGGCACTTCCATACTTTCGCTATCCGTTAAAAAAGGGAGATGTTCCAGAAAGTGGTGCACTTGCAAGCAGCCTTTCTTCCAGTGCGGAAAGAGGAAAGATTATTGTAGACAGTGTCATTCCAGAGCTTGTAAAAATATGCACGAAAGAGTTTAAACTTAAAGAGCAGGGGAACGTATTATGAAACTATTTAAAAATGTGAGATTAAAAGGGTCTAGAGAATTAAAAATGATCCTTGTTGAAAATGGAAAAATAAAACAGATTGCAGAACAGATTTGTGTGCCGAAAGAAACCGAAGTGATAGATTTACAAGGTTATTTGGTTGTACCTCCGTATGTGGATCCACATATTCATCTGGATTATGTATTTACTGCCAGAAAGGAAGGGGCTTTAAATGGCACAGGAACGCTGTTTGAAGGAATTCAAAGATGGAGTGAGACGAAGTCAGATCTTACAGTAGAAGAGGTAAAACAGAGGGCGATTGCAGGGATTAAGAAAGAAATGACGGCAGGAGTCCAGTATATTCGTACACATGCGGATGTAACAGATCCAAACTTTACATCTTTAAAAGCGTTGCTGGAATTAAGAGAAGAATTAAAAGATCTTGTTACGATTCAGGTTGTAGCATTTCCGCAAGAAGGAATGTATGCTTATAAGGGCGGAGATGAGCTGGTAGAAGAAGCGTTGAAAATGGGAGCAGATTGTGTCGGAGCGATTCCGCATTACGAGTTTGCCAGAGAGTTTGGAGAAAAATCAATTCACAAAACCGTAGAGTTGGCAGTGAAATATAATAAATTAATTGATGTACACTGCGATGAAACGGATGACGATCAGTCAAGATTTTTGGAACTTTTGTCTGCGTTAAGTTATATGGAGGGAATTGGTAGTAAAACAACTGCAAGCCATACATGTTCGTTTGGTTCTGCAAATAATAGTTATGCGTTTCGTTTAATGAAATTATTGAAAAAAGCAGAAATTAATTTTATTTCCTGTCCGACAGAAAATATTTACCTGCAGGGACGCCAGGATACCTATCCAAAACGAAGAGGACTAACCAGAGTAAAAGAGTTAAATGATGCAAAAATCAATGTCTGTTTTGCTCAGGATTCTATGTCAGATCCATGGTATCCTCTTGGAAACGGAAACATGATGATGATTCTGGATCATGGAATTCATATCTGCCAGATGATGTCATTTGAAGAGATTGATAATGCATTGGATTTGATTACGGTAAATGGAGCAAAAACCATGCATATTCAAGATGAATACGGATTGGAGGAAGGAAAGCCGGCAAACTTTATTGTGCTTGAGGCAAAAACAGAGTTTGATGCAGTATGCGAGAGGGCGGGAATTCTTGCTTCCGTAAGAAACGGAGAATATCTTTTGAAAAAAGAGCCACAGGTTATACAGACTAACATTGAAATTTTAAAATAATAGTCAATATGATGTCAGGAGAAATCCTGGCATCATTTTTATTTTCGCAGTAAGAGGCGAATTCCGTTTTATGTATGTCAGGAAGCGATACGTTGTCAATGATCAGAAATACCGGACATGCCGGATTCCTACAGGGAGTCCGGCGTGTTTTTTGTATTGCGGCAAAAAAAGAATACGTTTTCACAAAATAAGATTGACTTTTTTTATAACTCTTATTATCATATAAAACATATTTAATTACTATGAAATAAGGAATAATAAAAAGTTCTGTTACACAGATGATGTTGAGTTACACAGATGACGTTGAGCAGCTTACAGGACTGGCAGCGGGCAGACTTTTTTTCAGAGGGAGGGGACGTGTAAATGTCCATCAAGAAGATTGCAGAAAAGGCAGGGGTTTCACCGGCGACGGTTTCCAGAGTTTTGAATAATCCCAATTATAAATGTTCTGTTTCCGGACTCAGGGACAAGATATGGAAAACAGCTATCGAGATGAATTATGTGCCTAACGAGGCGGCCCGGAATCTGAAAAAAGGCGTTTCCGCAAAGCAGGAGAAAACCTGGTACATCAATATCCTGATGACAAGAACTGATTCTTCCACAACGGATCCGTTTTTTGCGGAGCTTCTTCGGGTGATCGAAAGTGAGATCCATGATAAAAACTGCATTCTTTCCAAAGTATGGTATATGTCTGTGTTTTCTGATGACCGGAAGTGCCGAAGGGAGAATCTGGACCGGCTGATCGACGGGATGTATGACGAGGTGGACGGGAAAAGGGATGGACTGATCATCATCGGCAGATGTAATAAAGAGGCTTTGAAGAAGCTGAATAAGAAGTATAAGAGTGTGGTATCGGTGAACCGGAATTCTACCAATTATGAAGTGGATGAGGTTCTTTGTGATGGAAAAAAGATCGCAGCAGCGGCAGTGGAATATCTGATCTCCCTGGGTCACAAAAATATCGGCTATATTGGCCAGTGCCACAGCGAAGACCGGTATAATGGATATCTGGAAACCCTGAAGAAACATGATCTGGATGTGATCCCTGAGTATGTTATTGAGACGAAACAGACCGAGGCCGAAGGATATGAGGCCATGGAAAAATTCTTCCAGTCGGACGACATGCCAACCGGAATCTACTGTGCTAATGATATTTCGGCGATAGGAATGCTGAAATGCCTGAATAAATTCCGGAACCGGTATTATATGCCTTCAATCATATCCAGTGATGATATCCAGGAGGCGCAGTTTACAAAACCAATGCTGACAACGGTGAGTCTTCCGAAAGAAGATATGGGGAAATTCGCATTGTATTTGCTGTTGGACCGGCTGAAGGGTGGCCATTCCGGCATTGTGCGGATGGAGCTGGAAGGAAAACTGGTGATCCGGAACAGCTGCAGCAGTGTGGAGGACAGTATGTGGAGTGATTATTGTATCTGAGGCTTACTGATATGATGACAGATATGAGATATTTGCAGCTTTGACAAAATATATGCGTGAAAACGTTTTCAGATATTCCTATTTAAATAATAGGAATAATATGGTTTAATGTATTCAATCAGGATAACGTTTACAGAAGGTCACAGAAGTGACGAAAAGGAGTACATAAATCATGAAAAAAAGACGCATCGCAGGTGTCTGTATCGCACTGGCAGCAGTGGTACTGGCAGGAACTTTCGCAGTATCGGGAAACAATACAAAAGATAAAAATCATGTGGAGATCATCAATGTGTCCTATGATCCAACCAGAGAATTTTATGAGGAATACAATAAGATTTTTGCAGATTACTGGAAAGAGGAAACCGGCCAGAGTGTGGATGTGATCCAGTCCCACGGTGGTTCCGGAAAACAGGCGCTGGAGATTTCCAACGGACTTCCGGCAGATGTGGCAACACTTGCCCTAGAATATGACATTGATGCAATCCAGAATGCCGGTCTGATCGACAATGGCTGGATCAATGAATATCCGGATGACAGTGCTCCTTATACTTCCACCATTGTATTTCTGGTACGGAAGGGAAATCCGAAGAACATCCACGACTGGGATGATCTGACAAAGGGTGGCGTGGGAGTGATCACACCGAACCCGAAAACATCCGGAGGTGCCCGCTGGAATTACATGGCAGCCTGGGCTTATGCCAATGAGAAATATAACGGCAACGAGACAGAGATGAAGGCTTTTATTAAGAAGCTTTACAAAAATGTCCTGGTTCTGGATTCCGGAGCAAGAGGTGCCACAACTTCTTTCGTGGAAAACGGACAGGGTGATGTGCTGATCGCCTGGGAAAATGAAGCGTTTCTTTCTGTAAGGGACAATCCGGATGATTACGAGATCGTAACACCGAGCATCAGTATCCTGGCACAGCCGTCCGTTGCTGTTGTAGATGAAAATGTAAAAAAACACGATAACGCAGATGCCGCAAAAGCTTATCTGAAATATCTGTATTCCGATGAAGCGCAGGAGCTGATCGCTGAGAATTATTACAGACCGGTTGATCAGACGATCCTGAAAAAGCATGCAGATACTTTTAACCTGAAGGTGAAGCTGACAACGATCAAAGATTTTGGCGGCTGGAATGCAGTGCAGAAGAAACATTTTGCGGACGGCGGAGTGTTTGATGAGATTTATGAAGAGTAAAAAAGCATAGCTGATACAGAAAAGAGGGGAGACAGAAATGAAGAAACAACAGAGTAAACGTGTGATACCAGGCTTTGGACTGACAATGGGAGTGACTTTGGCGATGCTGAGTATCGTAGTTCTGATCCCTCTTGCGTCTCTGGCAGTATATTCGGCGCGGCTGGGTTTTCGGGAATTTATTGAGGTGATCACACGGCCGAGGGTTTTGTCCGGATTCTATGTAAGCTTTATTACCGCATTTGCGGCCACAGTGATCAATGCCATTATGGGACTGGTCCTTGCGTGGGTGCTGGTAAGATATGATTTTCCGGGAAAAAGGATCATGGATGGAATGATCGAGCTGCCTTTCGCACTGCCGACTGCAGTTGCCGGTATCTCCCTGACATCCCTGACATCCGATAAAGGTCTGGTGGGAAGCTTTTTTGCAAATTTCGGTATTAAGATCGCATATACCAGGATCGGTATCACGGTTGCACTGATCTTTGTGGGAATTCCCTTTGTAGTCCGTGCCATTCAGCCGGTGCTGGAAAAACTGGACGGTTCCTATGAGGAGGCGGCCCGTGTCATGGGTGCAAAACCATTCACCATTTTCCGAAGGGTAATTTTTCCTGAGCTTCTGCCGGCAATGCTTTCCGGAGCCGGACTTGCTTTCGGACGCTGCCTGGGAGAATATGGAAGCGTTGTTTTTATCGCAGGAAACAAACCTTATTATACAGAGATCACGCCGCTGATCATTATGTCAAAACTTCAGGAGTTTGATTATGAAAGCGCAACATCTATCGCACTGGTTACATTGGCAGTTTCATTCCTGATCCTGTTTGGCGTAAACATGGTGCAGGCAAGAAATACGAAACGAATCAGAGGGAGGGACGCATAATGGATGAAAAAAAGAAGCAGGCTTCCGGGCCGGTGAAATGGATCCTCATCGGGATCTCTGTAATTTTTCTTTTTGTAATGCTGGTGCTTCCACTGGTCGTTGTTGTAACCCAGTCACTGAGTAAAGGCTGGGAGTGCTATGTGCAGGCTGTGACGGATTCTTACACGCTGAAAGCGCTGGCACTGACTATTGAGGCAACGGTGGCCGCTGTTGTGTGCAACACGATCTTCGGACTGTGTGCGGCGTGGGCAATGACCAGATTTCATTTCCGGGGAAAAAAGCTCCTCACAACGCTGATCGATATTCCGGTTACCGTGTCACCGGTTATCGCAGGTCTGATCTATATTCTGGTTTTTGGAAAACAGAGCCCCCTTTATTCTGTGCTTGACAAAGCGGGGATCCAGATCGTGTTTGCAGTTCCGGGAATTATCCTGGCAACGATCTTTGTTACATTTCCATTTGTATCCAGAGAGATCATTCCGGTACTGGAATCCATAGGATCGGATGAGGAAGAGGCGGCAGCACTGATGGGAGCAAAAGGCTGGACGATCTTTACCAAAGTGACTTTCCCGCATATCAAGTGGGCGTTCCTTTATGGTGTTGTGCTGTGTACAGCGAGAGCTATGGGAGAGTTTGGAGCCGTGTCCGTACTGTCCGGACATCTCCGTGGAAAAACAAATACACTTCCGCTTCATGTGGAAATTCTTTATAACGAATTCCAGTATGTTCCGGCATTTGCGGTTTCTTCGATCCTGGTGATCCTGGCGGTGATCCTTCTGATTGCGAGAAATGTTCTGGAACATAAAGGAAAGGGGGAAAAAGGCGATGTACGTTGAGTTAAAAAATATCAATAAAACATATGGAGATTATAAGGCATCTGACAACGTAAGTTTTGGCATCGAAAAAGGTAAGCTGATCGGTCTCTTAGGCCCCAGCGGAAGCGGAAAGACAACGATCCTTCGTATGATCGCCGGTCTGGAGCAGCCGGACAGCGGGGAGATCATCATTGACGGAAGAGTGGTCAATGATGTTCCTGCCAGCGAGCGAGGCATTGGATTTGTGTTCCAGAATTATGCCCTTTTCCGATATATGACGGTGTATGAGAATATTGCGTTTGGCCTGAAAGTGCAGAAAGCGGATAAGAAGTATATCAAACAGAGGGTTATGGAACTGGTAGAGCTGGTCGGGCTGAAAGGACTGGAGAAAAGATATCCGAGCCAGTTGTCCGGTGGACAGAGACAGCGAGTTGCTTTTGCCAGGGCGCTGGCTCCGAATCCACAGCTGCTTCTCCTGGATGAGCCTTTTGCTGCTATTGATGCGAAAATCCGTACGGAGCTTCGAAGCTGGCTGAAGGATATGATTGAGAAACTGGGAATTACCAGTATTTTTGTTACTCATGATCAGGATGAGGCCATTGAGGTGGCAGATGAGATTATCATTACCAACCGTGGGCGGATCGAGCAGAAGGGAACTCCGCTGGAAGTTTATCAGAATCCGGATACGGCGTTTACGGCGGGATTTTTTGGTCAGACTTCTGTGATCGATGATTACCAGATATTCAATCACTTCGAGGAAGTTCCGGGAGGCGAAAAAGCTATTGTCCGTCCGGAGTTTGTAAAAGTGACAAAGAAGAACGAGGAGCAGAAATATAAAAGTTCCGCAACAGAAGGCGTTGTAGAACGAGTCGCATTCCGCGGCAGCAGCCTGGAACTGAAAGTCCGTGTAGGAAACACCACACTCAGCGCCAGAAGAAGCCTTGACGAAGAACCCGTCCGGGAAGGCGAAGTTGTGGATGTGTTTGTGCAGAGGATTTTTGTAACGAAAGGAAATGAAGCAGTGTTGCTGCATAATACAGCTATGGTTGAGGATTGGCTGGTTATATAAAAAAATGCCGCGGGAGCGGCATTTTTTTATGAGCAAGTAGCGTTAGCGGATTGCGAATATCCTATATGTAAGGTGGCTTAAGCCTTTCAGGCTTGACATTAATCATAATTCGCCTTATACTAAGCATTGTAAATAACAGGGGAGCTTGTGATGGCAGGCTGAGAGGAAGTCTTCAACTTCGACCCTTATACCTGATTTGGATAATGCCAACGTAGGAACGTATAGGATGAATTTACGGGAGATACTTTGGCGTATCTCCCTTTTTTATTTATGATCAGGATTTACAAGGAAGTTCTATAATTGAATACAGGAAATTTTGAGAGTGAACTGAGTTCATGAAGGGGTGCACCACCGCGGGTGTATTTCTTTGTGGACTCTTTTTTTATTCTCGGAAAGGAGAGCTTATGATCACAGTAAACGGCGAGAACAGAACACTGGAAAATCCGGTGACAGTAACCGAATATCTGAAAGCATGTAACTATGTTCCGGTGCAGGTTGTAGTTGAACTGAATGAAGAGATCATCAAGAGAGAGACTTACGGTACAACAGTGCTGAAAGACGGCGATGTTGTGGAGATTCTGCAGTTTATGGGCGGCGGAAGCTGCTGAGATAAAAGGCGATATTATTATGTAATTGACAGATAAAAAGAAAGGTGGACATAAAAAATGACAACAGCAAACACAAATGAAGACAAACTGATCCTGGGAGGCCATGAGTTTACTTCCCGTTTTATTCTTGGTTCCGGAAAATTTTCTCTGGATCTTGTAAAAGCATGTATCGAAAAAGCAGGAACACAGATCGTAACACTTGCCCTGCGCCGTGCAAATGAAGGCGGACTTGCCAACATTCTGGACTACGTGCCGAAGGATGTTACACTTCTTCCAAATACATCCGGTGCCAGAAACGCACAGGAAGCAGTCCGTATCGCAAGACTTTCCCGTGAGCTTGGCTGTGGAGATTTTGTAAAGATCGAAGTTATCCATGATTCCAAATATCTTCTCCCGGATAATTATGAGACTATCAAAGCAACTGAGATCCTTGCAAAAGAAGGCTTCGTTGTCATGCCGTACATGTATCCGGATCTGAACGCTGCCAGAGATCTGGTAAACGCAGGAGCTGCCTGTGTAATGCCGCTTGGTTCTCCGATCGGTTCCAACAAAGGAATCTGCACAAAAGAATTCATCCAGATCCTCATCGATGAGATTGACCTTCCGATCATCGTAGACGCAGGAATCGGCCGTCCGTCACAGGCATGTGAGGCTATGGAAATGGGTGCTGCGGCAGTTATGGCAAACACAGCCATCGCAACAGCAGGAGACGTCCGTGTTATGGCAGAGGCCTTTAAGAAAGCCATTGAGGCAGGAAGAAGCGCATACCTTTCCGGCATGGGAAGAACCCTGGAGAGAGGCGCAAGTGCGTCTTCGCCGCTGACCGGATTTCTTCATGAATAAAATAGTTTAGAGATAATAAAAGTGCGAGAGGAGCGACACAACAACAATGGCAGAAACAGTACAGGCCAGTCAGCAGGACGGCCATTTTAATGAGAGTATCGTAAACGAAGAAATTCTGGAAGACATGAAAAAGAACCGTATCGATCACATGAAGTACCTTCCGGATATGGAACAGCTGGAAGAATCTGATGTAATGGATCAGGTTATTTCCGCAATGAATGCATATGATTATGACAAATACACAGAAGCAGATGTACGCCGGGCGCTGGCCCATGACAACCGTACACCGGAAGATTTCCAGGCACTGCTTTCACCGGCGGCACTGCCCCTTCTGGAAGAGATCGCACAGGCAGCTCGGATTGAAACAAGAAAACATTTTGGAAACAGTGTCTGTATGTTTACACCGATCTACATTGCAAACTACTGTGAAAATTACTGTATTTACTGTGGATTTAACTGCCACAACAAGATCCGCCGTGCACAGTTGAATGAGGAAGAGATTGAGAAGGAAATGGCGGCTATTGCAGAAACCGGCCTTCAGGAAATCCTGATCCTTACCGGTGAGAGCAAATCCAAGTCCAATGTAGAATATATCGGAAAAGCCTGCGAGATTGCCCGGAAATATTTCAAGGTGGTAGGTCTTGAAGTGTACCCGATGAATTCTGACGAGTACGCATATCTTCACAAATGTGGTGCAGATTATGTAACCGTTTTCCAGGAGACCTATAATTCTGATAAATACGAAACCCTGCATCTGGCAGGACACAAGAGAATTTTCCCATATCGATTAAATACACAGGAGCGTGCACTGAAAGGCGGCATGCGAGGAGTTGGCTTTGCGGCGCTTCTGGGACTGGATGATTTCCGTAAAGATGCTTTTGCGACGGGATATCACGCATATCTTCTGCAGAGAAAATATCCACACGCAGAGATTGCTTTTTCCTGCCCGAGACTTCGCCCGATCATCAACAATGACCGGATTAATCCGAAGGATGTCCATGAACCACAGCTTCTGCAGGTAGTCTGTGCATACCGTCTGTTTATGCCATTTGCAAGCATTACCGTATCCACCAGAGAGTGCGAGCGTGTCCGTGACAACCTGGTAAATATCGCAGCAACCAAGATCTCCGCAGGTGTCAGCACAGGAATCGGAAGCCATGTGGAAGACATCGAAGATAAAGGCGATGACCAGTTTGAAATTTCTGATGCAAGATCCGTGGACGAAGTCTTCAACGCCCTGAAAGACCACGGCCTGCAGCCGGTAATGAACGATTATATATATCTGTAAAAAGAGATAATGTCACACAAGCGCATAGATGACTGCACAGCCAACAGGGGATAACTTCTGTGGAATATGTGGAAAACTACCCGCCCGAAAGAATGATTTTTTGGGGGCGGGTGTGGATAACTGTTTCAGAAAAATGAATGCGGAAAGATTTTTGTCAAACAGAGGAGCGTACTGGGAGAAATTGTTGGATTCACAAGGCTGATGACGTTTTCACATATACTCCCGGAATGATAAAATATGATGCAAAAATCAACAAAAACAACATATTATTGTCCGGAATCAGGTATAAAAACCAGTGAAATCCACATAAACAGCCCTGTTTCTGAAAACTGCTGAAAACGGTTTCTAATCTAACAGTTTTCATATGGACTTACTCATGTTTATAATAGCCCCAACAACAAAACACGAGGCAAAACACAGGAGGTAAGTATTATGAAAAGAAAATGGAAATCAGCAGTAGCAGTTCTTGCAGCAGTAGCAGCGATCGGAAGCTTTACAGGAGTAACAACATATGCGGCAGACAGCGTCAGCATCACCAATGTATCTTACGATCCGACCAGAGAACTTTATGAACAGTACAACAAGATATTTCAGGAGCACTGGAAAGAAAAAACAGGACAGGATGTGGATATCACGCAGTCCCATGGAGGCTCCGGCAAGCAGGCACTTGAAGTTGCCAACGGACTGGAAGCAGATGTGGTAACGCTGGCACTGGAGTATGATGTGGATGCGATCCAGGATGCAGGACTTATCGATGACGGATGGGTGGATGAATTTCCGGAAGACAGTTCCCCTTACACTTCAACCATCGTATTCCTTGTAAGAAAAGGAAATCCCAAGAACATCAAAGACTGGGACGATCTGGTAAAAAAAGACGTAGGTGTGATTACACCAAACCCGAAAACATCCGGCGGAGCAAGATGGAATTACCTGGCAGCCTGGGCGTACGCAAAAGACAAATATAACGGAGACGAAGACAAGATCAAAGAATTCATCGGAGACCTTTACAAAAACGTACTTGTCCTTGACACCGGAGCCAGAGGCGCAACGACCTCTTTCGTGGAAAACGGACAGGGCGATGTACTGATTGCCTGGGAAAATGAGGCCTATCTTTCCGTAAAAGATTATCCGGACGACTACGAGATTGTAACACCAAGCATCAGCATCCTTGCACAGCCATCCGTAGCAGTGGTGGATAAAGTTGTAGACAAAAAAGGCACCAGAGACGTGGCAGAGGAATATCTGAACTATCTCTATTCCGACGAAGCACAGCGGATCGCCGGTGATAATTATTACCGTCCGTCAAACCAGGATATTCTGAAGGAATACTCCGATGTGTTTGACCTGGACATCAATCTTGTCACCATTGATGATTTCGGCGGATGGAAAAAGGCACAGGAAACACATTTCTCAGATGGAGGGATTTTTGATCAGATCTACGAAGGATAGACAGCAGAAGATATAGTTGGACGCAATAACACAAAGAAGCTGCAGAACAGTGAAAAAACAGAGTCTGCAGCTTCTTTTATGTAAATATTGTGAATCACAAGGGATCAGGCATGGCTTCCTTCGGTCAGGGAACAGCCGTCCATTATACGGATCCCGTTTATGACATCCAGATAAGTGTCATACATTTCCTTCCATTCATCAGAGGCGTCCTTGGAGTACTGGCTGATGGTGGACAGAAGATCGTATTTTTTGCCGTCGACGGTTTCGATACGGCCGAGATAGCCCTGCCATACACTGTCCAGAGGCTGGTCTTCGCCATCGTAATATCTGGCTTCCAGAGTCAGTACAGGAACATCCTCATTGTAATAAGTCAGTTTATATCCACCATTTTCGGTTTCGGTTGTTTCATAATGGCAGAGATATTTCCAGCGCTCCGGAGTGAGGACCTGGAAGTAATCTGTCATGGCCATATCCACACGCTCTGCGTAAACGAAATCTATGGATTTGATCAGCTCTGTGGCTTCCTTTTCGGCGGCCTTATCATAGGTGTCTGACGGAGTCAGGACAAAAAGTCCGAATGTATAATCGTCAGTCTGGCATACAAGAGCATCTACATTTTTTTCTTCTTCGTTGACTTCGGTTAAGTATTGATATTTCGTGGCAGGATAAGATTCAAAGGCAAGATCCTTTTTGGTGATGATCTCACCCTTTACCGGATAGTATTCTGCCAGAAAACCCTTCAGGGAAGAATCCTCCAGAGAGGAATTCGGTACTTTTAAAACAAAGGCAGTGCTTTTTCCGCCATTTACGGAACGCTGCTCGAAATAACCTTCTTTTTCGGGCATGGATGCTCTGATCGTATCATCGGCAGGGAATCCAACCCGCATATGAAGCTCGCCGCGCTTTTCCGATTCAGAGGAATCTTCCGTGTTTGTATCGGAAGAGGAATTTGGGTATGAAGAATCGGAATCCTGCGAGGAGGAGTTTCCACTGGTATCGGAGGATTCTTCTGAAGAATCTCCGGAGGAGGAATCAGTTTCAGAATCGGAATATTCCTGAAGATTGCCGTAGTCATCAATATAATATTTATCTCTGGAGCCAATATATGTGGTTCCGGTGGCATCTTCCAGCCACACACTGCCGTCCTCATAATAATAATGAGGCTCAAAATAACCGTCCTGTTCGGTCCAGCCGGCATCGTTGCCTTCCATCAGTTCACCGGAATCCGGGTCAGGGGCATAATTACCTTCCCCGATATATTCATCCTCGGAACCATTGCGGTACCAGTAATCTCCGTTTTCATCCTGCCAGATGTACTGACCGTCATCGGTTGGAGGGTCAGAAGCGAGGACCGGGACTGCAGATATGGAAAGAGCGATCGCGCCTGTTAAAAGAACTAAGATTTTTTTATGCATAGGCACCTCCTGATAAATTGCGCAGCAGTTATTCAGTTACTGTCCACGTATCATAAATTTTTACAAAATAAAAAGGATCTGTTTGTTAAGTATATTGTAACAGACAGATCCTGATATCCGGAAATGTGAAAAAAAAGAGACATTTACCGGCAGGTAAAAAGATATCCCTTCCCATAAACCGAGACAATGTCATATTCATCGGTATCCTCGGCACCGATCTTGGTCCGGAGGTTAAAGATATGCCGCCGTACCGTGCTGGTATCTGTTCCTGCACAACTGCCCCATACCGCTTCGTAGAGCTCCTTTGCAGAAAAAATCTTCTCCTGGTTTTCTGCAAGGAGACGCAGCAGAGAGAATTCGGTCCGGGTAAGACCTGTGTCGGCATTATTGAGATATGCATGGCCGTCCGAAAGATCCAGCCGCAGGCTGCCGATGGTGATCTGACGGGAGGACTGAAATTTTTCTTTTATTTTTTTTTCCATTCGTTTCTGGCGTTCCAGAAGCATCTGGATCACGGCCAGAAATTCATCGAAATTATAAGGTTTGGTGAGATAATAGTCGCCTCCCTGCTGAAGTCCTTCTACCCGATCCCGGATATCACTTTTTCCGGTGAGAAAAAGAACCGGATTCATGGTTTTTTCGCGGAAGCGGCGGCAGATATCCAGACCGTTTCCGTCCGGAAGCATAATGTCCAGGATAAGAAGATTCGGCAGATGTTCTTCAAGCTGATGACAGGCTTCGGCGGCTGTCTGTGCAGTGCGGACATCGTAGCCACGGCGCCGTAGCATCCGGCAGTTGGTATTCAGCACCTGTTCTTCATCCTCGACCATAAGGATAAGCGATTTCTTTTCATTCATTTATGATTCCTCCTCCGGAAGTGAGAAGAACACCTGAGTTCCCTCGCCTTCTTTACTTTTCAGCCATATTTTGCCGCCGTGGGCAGTGATTATCTGATGACATACATAGAGGCCTATGCCGTGCCGCCAGTAATCTTTATCTGCAGAAACATAACCCTTGAGTGCGTTTTTTCGCATTTCTTCGGACATGCCGGTTCCGGTGTCGGAGACGCAGATGGTCTGCCAGCCCTGTTCGCCGGTAAGAGAAATGGTGATGGTTCCGTTTTGGGTGTGACGCTCTGCATTGGAGATCAGATTGGTGACAACCTGGATCAGCCGTTCCGGGTCTGCAGAGATTTCCGGGAGGTTGGGCTGTATCGTAAGGACCAGCTGGTTATTCCCGGGACTTGGATGACTGCTGAAATCTTTTTCCACAGAATGTAAAAGTGCTCCCAGATCTGATGGTACAAGGGAAAGGGCAAGCCGTCCCTGCTCAATGGAAACGGTATCCATAAGATCCAGCACAATCCGGTCAATCCGCATTACTGATTGTTCGATGGTGCGGAGATTTTCCTGCATAAGAGAGAAATCCAGAGGATCTTCCTCAAGGAGCTCGGAGGTGTCACGGGCGTGGAGAGCGATGGAGTTCAGAGGATTTTTGATCTCGTGGGCAACGGTGGTCAGGAAGGTGGACTTGGCATTATCAAGGGAGCGCAACCGCAGATTCTGTTCCTCCAGAAGGAGCTGCTGCTGATTATATTCCTTCAGATGAAGATAGAGAACACTGCCGCAGACAATACTTACAGAGACAAACGCAAGAAGAATATCTGCCAGCCGGTCAGCTTCCGTGGAAAAGGGAGTTACTGTGTCCGGAAAATGGTACGCAATCAGACACAGTCCTATATATAGGATAATCTCCAGCAGAGAAACGATCAGAGCCCGTCTTTTTTTTAGCATCAGCACGGTGAAAATAATAGCAAACACGAAGAAAGCCGGCATGCCGCCACGATAACCGCCGCTGGTAAAAAACATCACCGGAAAAACGATCAGAAAGATCACGACAATGGTGATCAGGTAGCAGCGCTGATATTTTCCACTGTAATAGGAATAAAGAAAAAGCCCTCCGGAGATTGCAACCAGCGCAAAATTGATCAGTACATTTCCCCAGGAACCGGTCCCGAGACTGAGAAAGGCCATGATCAGGCTGATCACAGTACCTCCCAAGGCGAGGATGTTGAACAGCCGGACGCGGAAATCAAGGGTGGGGCTGAATAAAGAGTGAAAAATAGTTCGGAGCTTCGGATTTATATTGATAGGGATCACCTCCTGCTTTTAATGTAGGTTTGTATGTCTGCGAGCATCTTTCTTTTGGGGTTGTAATTCCCGTAACTGCTATAATTGTACCATGCTGCTGTATAGTTGTGTACACAAAAAAATACATTTAATCCCATTTTCCTATTGACATACTATGAATACTAGGTTAATATAAGTGTCAACAAAAGAAAGGGAAGAGGCTATGAACGAATACGGCTTTAATACAGGGCTGCTCCACGGCACCAATGAGAAATATCCGCAGGGTGCCACACAGGTTCCAATCTATCAGAGCAGCGCATTCCGACATGACAGCGCGGAAGACCTGGAGAAAATTTTTGATAATAAAAAAATGGGCTTCTCCTATACAAGGATCAACAATCCTACGGTAGAGTCCTTTGAAAAAAGAGTGACTATGCTGGAGGATGGAATCGGCAGTGTAGCATGTGCTTCCGGAATGGCGGCGCTGACCAATGCGTTTCTGAACATTCTGCAGGCAGGAGACGAGATCGTGGCAGCCTGCGGACTGTATGGCGGAACTGTGGAATTGTTCGATGATCTGAAGCCTTTCGGGATTTCCGTAAAATATGTGAAAGAGAATAAGCCGGAAGCTTTTGAGGCAGAGATCACAGAGAAGACGCGACTTGTTTTTGCGGAGACCATTGGCAACCCCAAGCTGGACGTTACCGATATCCAGGCAGTTGCAGAAGTGGCACATAAGCATGACGTACCACTGATCGTAGACAACACGGTAGCAACCCCGTATCTGATCCAGCCACTGAAGCTTGGAGCTGACATCGTGGTTCATTCCTCTTCCAAATATATCAATGGAAGCAGCGATGCAATCAGCGGCATTCTTGTCTGTGGTAAGGGTCTGAAATGGGACCCTGACCGATATCCGGGACTTGCTCCATACCGGAAATTCGGACCATTTGCATACATCGCCAAACTTCGAAACGGACTTTTCCGGAACACTGGCGCGTGTCTTGCTCCGCAGAATGCTTTCCTTAATAATCTGGGACTGGAAACCCTGGGGCTTCGAATGCAGAGACAGTGTGACAACGCACTGGAACTTGCCAGATTTTTACAAAGCCTGGGTGGTGACATTGAAGTAAATTATCCGGGACTGGAAGAAAGCCCTTATCACGAAATTGCGAAAAAGCAGTTCAGGAATGGTTACGGAGCTATCGTAACTGTGAGAACCGGAAGTAAGGAGAAAGCTTTTTCCATTATCAATTCCCTGAAGATCCCGCTGATCATCTCCAACATCGGAGATACGAAGACACTGGTGATCCATCCGGAATCCACCATCGCGGCACACATCTCCGACGAGGAGAAGCAGCAGTCCGGAGTATTCGAGGATCTGATCCGCATCAGCGTGGGAATTGAAGATATTGAAGATTTAAAGAAAGATTTTAAAGAAGCGATAGAAAATAACCGATAAAATCTAAGAGCTGCACCAGCAGAGAAATGGAGAGTTCGCTATGGCAAAAGTAGATTACGCTACATTAAAAAAAGGTGGTTTCATGAGACAGAAGCAGAAGAATAATTTTTCTCTTCGTCTTGCCTGTGTAGGCGGTACGCTTACAGCAGAGAATCTTAAGAAGATCGCAGAAGTAGCTGAGAAATATGGTGACGGATATGTACATCTTACTTCCAGACAGGGAGTTGAGATCCCGTTCATTAAATTAGATGATATTGATGATGTAAAAGATGATCTTGCGAAAGGCGGATGCAAACCTGGTGTCTGCGGACCGAGAGTCCGTACAGTTACAGCCTGCCAGGGTAATGCAGTCTGTCCAAGCGGAAACATCAACAGCTATGACATTGCGGTGAAATTAAATGAGAGATATTTTGGAAGAGAGCTTCCCCATAAATTCAAATTCGGTGTTACCGGATGTCAGAACAACTGTCTGAAAGCAGAGGAGAACGATGTTGGAATCAAAGGAGCAGCACAGGTCAGCTGGAAAGAAGACGCATGTATCCACTGTGGAGTCTGTGAAAAAGCCTGCAGAGAAAACGCCATCTCCTTTAAAGATGACAAGCTTGTGATCGACACAGAGAAATGTAACTACTGCGGCAGATGTGCAAAATCCTGTCCTGTAGATGCATGGTATGTAAACGAAGCATTTATCGTTTCCTTTGGCGGAACGTTTGGAAATCACATCAGCAAGGGACAGGAATTCCTTCCGCTGATCACCTCTGAAGAACAGCTTTTCAGAGTGACCGATGCAGCGATCCAGTTTTTTGATGACTATGCAAATCCGGGAGAGCGTTTTAAATTTACCATCGACCGGGTAGGCGCTGAAAAACTTCAGGAAGTTTTGAAAGGAGCATACAATGGCTGATATTAAAATTGATGATACAGTAGATATTACCGATGTAGTTTGCCCGGTAACCTTTGTAAAAGCAAAGGTAGCACTTGAGGAACTAGACGACGGACAGATCCTGGCGATCAAAATGAACGATGGCGAGCCGGTACAGAATGTGCCGAGAAGCGTGAAGGAAGAAGGACATCAGATCCTGAAGCTCGAGGATAACGAAGACGGAACTTATACACTGATCGTAAGAAAAGTTGAAGAATAGGAGAACAGAGAAATGACAATCACAGTTGCAGGAAATAAAAAAGAATACGAAGACGGACTGAAACTTACAGAGCTTATTGAGAAAGAGGATATCGAAAGTCCTGAGTATGTAACCGTAACCATCAACGATGAATTCATCAGCAAAGAAGACGTTCCGAACACAGTTGTAAAAGACGGTGATGTTGTTGAGTTCCTGTACTACATGGGAGGAGGCGCAAGATAATGGCTTTTACAAATGAGCAGCTTGAGCGTTACTCTCGCCACATCATCCTGAAAGAGGTGGGAGTAAAAGGCCAGAAAAAGCTTCTGAATGCCAAGGTTCTTATCATCGGAGCCGGCGGACTTGGAGCACCGGCAGCCCTTTACCTTGCAGCAGCAGGTGTGGGAACAATCGGAATCGTAGATGCAGATGAGGTAGATCTTTCCAATCTTCAGAGACAGGTCATCCACACAACTGCAGATGTTGGCAAACTGAAAGTAGAGTCTGCGGCTGAGACTATGAAAGCCATCAACCCGGACGTTACCGTAAATACATATCATACATTTGTAGATTCCAGCAACATTATGGATCTGATCAAAGATTACGATTTCATTCTGGATGGAACGGACAACTTCCCTGCAAAATTCCTTATCAACGATGCCTGTGTAATGGCTGAGAAACCGTTTTCACATGCAGGAATCATCCGTTTCCAGGGACAGCTGATGACTTACGTTCCGGGACAGGGACCATGCTACAGATGTGCATTCCAGAGCCCGCCACCAAAGGACGCCGTACCGACCTGTAAGCAGGCTGGTGTTATCGGAGCCATGGGCGGAGTGATCGGAAGCCTTCAGGCAATGGAAGCCATCAAGTACATCATCGGACAGGGTGATCTTCTTACAGGAAGACTTCTTACCTACGATGCGCTGAAGATGACATTCCGTACCGTAAAACTTCCGAAGAACCATCATTGCCCGGTATGCGGCGACAATCCGACCATCACAGAGCTGATCGATTACGAGCAGGCTGTGTGCGAGCTGAAACACTAAAGAATTGTCTGCGGGTGCAGACGCTATAAATTAAGTATAGAAACCCATTGGAGGCTGCGAAATAAAATGCTGAAATTAAAAAAAGAAGATTACGAAAAAATATTAGACCACTGCAGAAAGGGACTTCCCAATGAGTCCTGCGGCCTTCTGGGCGGGACCATTGAGGGCGATGTAAAAACCATCGAGAAGGTGTATCTGCTGACAAACATCGACGAGAGTAACGAGCACTTTTCCATGGACCCGAAAGAACAGCTGAGCGCGATCAAAGATATCCGTCAGAACGGATACCAGATGATTGGAAACTTTCATTCTCATCCGGAGTCTCCGTCAAGGCCTTCCGAAGAAGACAAACGACTTGCTTTTGACCCGAACATCGAATATCTGATCCTCTCCCTTATGGATGCAGAAAACCCGGTGCTGAAGGCCTTCGGCGTAGACAAAGAAAAAAATGTAACTGTACATGAGATTCAGATAACAGAGTGATGAGTATGAAAAACAGATTAAACACAAAAGAAATTACAACCGATGTGCTGATCATAGGCGGAGGTACCGCAGGCTGCTATGCGGCGCTGGTTCTCTCAGAACAGAAAGCCGGCAGGGTACTGATCGCAGAAAAAGCAAATATCAAGCGAAGCGGCTGTCTGGCAGCTGGTGTCAACGCCATCAATGCCTACATTGTAAAAGGCCGCAAGCCTCAGGACTATGTAGATTACGCCACAAAAGATGCCGCCGGGATCGTAAGACAGGACCTTCTTCTTACAGCAGCGGAGAACTTCAACGAAGTTACCGCAAAAATGGAAAAACTTGGACTTGTGATCCTGAAGGATGAAAATGGCGATTATGTAGCCAGAGGAAACCGTAACATCAAGATCAACGGCGAGAATTTCAAACCACTTCTTGCGGATGCAGTTCATGAAGCTGAGAATGTAGATGTTCTGAATTATGTAAATATCACAGACCTTCTTGTAAAAGACGGTCAGGTTTACGGAGCCGTTGGTTTTTCTATTATGGAAGAAACCGCTTACGTTATCCGGACAAAAGCAGTTCTTGTTGCAACCGGCGGAGCGGCTGGACTTTATAAACCGAACAATCCTGGATTTTCCAGACATAAGATGTGGTATCCGCCATTTAACACAGGTGCCGGATACGCAATGGGAATCCTGGCAGGCGCGGAGATGACATCTTTTGAGATGCGTTTTATTGCTCTTCGCTGCAAGGACACCATCGCTCCTACAGGAACCATCGCACAGGGTGTCGGCGCAAAACAGATCAATGCGGCAGGCGAGATCTACGAGACAAAATACGGTCTGACCACAAGCGAGCGAGTTTACGGAACAGTCCGGGAAAATCAGCTTGGCCATGGCCCGTGTTACCTGAAGACTACAGGGATCACGAAAGAGCAGGATGAAGATCTTCTGAAAGCTTATCTGAACATGGCACCAAGCCAGACTCTGAAATGGATCGAAAGTGGAAAAAACCCAAGTGAGCAGGATGTGGAGATCCAGGGAACAGAGCCCTATATCGTAGGCGGCCATACAGCCAGCGGCTACTGGGTAAACACAGGCCGTGAGACTACTGTGAAAGGTCTTTATGCAGCAGGTGATGTTGCAGGCGGATGTCCCCAGAAATATGTAACAGGGGCACTTGCAGAAGGAAAACTTGCAGCACTGGATATGGTGAAACAGTTTTCCGCAGGATCTCTGAAAGAAGCGGATATTACCACAGAAGCGGAGATCAAAGTTCAGGAAGAAAAAATCCTTTCTCAGTACGAAAAGTTCCGTAATGAAGATGCACCGGCATTTTCCGTTGAGGAGCTTGAGGAAGCCATGCAGAAAGTCATGGACGAGTATGCGGGAGGAATTGCTTCCAATTATCAGTTCAATGAGAAACAGCTGGATCTTGCAGATGAAAAGATCCTTAAGCTTCAGGCTCTTGCCGAAAAAACAGCGGCAGCAGATATGCATGAGCTGATGTTTGCATACGAACTTCGTGAGCGTCTCATTGTGTGTCGTTCACTGATTGCTCATCTGAAAAACCGAAAAGAGACCAGATGGCATTCTTTCAACGAAAATCTGGATCATCCGGAAACCGATGAGAAATTTTATAAATATGTAAATTCGAAACTGGAAAACGGCGAGATTAAGATCATTTTCCGTGACATTGTAAAGGAGGACACATATGAGCATACGAATTGATCAGAAAAAATGTGTTGGCTGCAGAAAGTGCAGTGAAGTATGTCCGGGAACCCTGATCGTCATGGAAGACAAAAAAGCCGTGATGAAATATCCGAAAAACTGCTGGGGCTGTGTTTCCTGTGTAAAGGAATGTAAAGCCGGCGCCATTGACTTTTTCCTTGGTGCGGATATCGGTGGTAACGGAAGTATCATGAATGTAAAAAGCGAAGGTGATATCCTTCACTGGATCATTACAAAAACAGACGGTTCCACATCCGTGATTGATGTGGACCGACGAAATTCGAATAAATACTAGAAGACAGGTGCTGCCGGTTCTGGCGGCCGGAACAGGAGGATGAGATCAGATATGAGTGGATTATCACATTTGGATGAGCTGGAAGCGGAGGCAATTTACATCATCCGTGAAGTTGCAGCAGAGTGCGAAAAGCCGGTAATGCTTTATTCTATAGGAAAAGACAGTTCTGTAATGCTTCATCTTGCGATGAAAGCTTTTTACCCGGAGAAACCGCCATTCCCGTTTCTTCATGTAAATACAACCTGGAAATTTAAAGAGATGATCGAGTTCCGTGACAAGACTGCAAAAGATCTCGGGATCGAAATGCTTGAGTACATTAACCAGGACGGTGTGAAACAGGGAATCAATCCTTTTGACAGCGGTTCCGCATATACAGATATCATGAAAACACAGGCCCTGAAACAGGCTCTTAAGAAATATGGTTTCACAGCTGCATTTGGCGGCGGCCGTCGTGATGAGGAGAAAAGCCGTGCAAAAGAGCGTATTTTCTCCTTCCGTAACGCAGAGCAGGCCTGGGATCCGAAGAACCAGCGTCCGGAGATGTGGAAGCTTTACAATACTGAGATCAACAAAGGTGAAAGCATCCGTGTTTTCCCAATCTCCAACTGGACTGAGACTGATATCTGGCAGTACATTAAGAGAGAAAATATCCCGATCGTTCCGCTGTATTTTGCAAAAGAGCGTCCGGTTGTATACAGAGACGGCAACATCATTATGGTGGATGACGACAGAATGCGTCTGAACCCGGGTGAGGAGCCGCAGATGAAAAAAGTTCGTTTCCGTACTCTTGGATGCTATCCTCTGACAGGTGGTATCGAGTCTGACGCGGAGACACTGGACGAGATCATTGACGAGACTTTAAGCTCTGTGGAATCTGAGAGAACTACACGTGTTATCGATTCTGACGGCGGAGCTGCCAGCATGGAAAAAAGAAAGAGAGAGGGGTACTTCTAGGATGAGCGGATTACTGAAATTTATCACTTGCGGAAGTGTGGATGATGGAAAGTCTACACTGATCGGCCATATTCTTTATGATTCCAAGCTTTTATATGCAGACCAGGAAAAAGCCCTTCTTCTGGACAGCAAGGTGGGTTCCAGAGGTGGTGCCATTGATTATTCTCTTCTTCTGGATGGTCTGATGGCTGAGCGTGAGCAGGGTATCACCATTGATGTTGCATACCGTTATTTTACAACGGATAAGAGAAGTTTTATTGTTGCAGATACTCCTGGTCATGAGGAGTATACAAGAAACATGGCAGTTGGCGCTTCTTTTGCCCAGCTTTCCATTATTCTTGTGGATGCAAAACAGGGTGTTCTGGTGCAGACAAGACGTCATGCGCGTATCTGCGCTCTGATGGGTATCCATCATTTCGTATTTGCTGTTAATAAGATGGATCTTGTTGATTACAGTGAGAGCCGTTTTAACGAGATCGTGAAGGATATTAATGAGCTTTCAAAGACTCTGGGTCTTCAGGATGTTGTGATTATTCCTGTCAGTGCTACAGAGGGTGATAACGTTACGAAGAAGTCTCCGAATATGCCATGGTATACGGGCAAAGCTCTTCTGGATCATCTTGAGACTGTAGATGTTTCCGAGGCTGAGAATGTCAGCGAGTTTTATCTTCCTGTCCAGCGAGTTTCCCGTCCAAACCATGAATTCCGTGGTTTCCAGGGCCAGATCGAGAGTGGCCGGGTTCATGTAGGCGATACCATCACTACGCTCCCCAGCAACGAGACAGCGGCTGTTAAGACGATCCTGGTGGGCAGTGATAACCGTGAGGAGGCTGTTGCAGGCCAGGCTGTTACCATTCAGCTGGATAAAGAGGTGGATGTCAGCCGTGGCTGTGTTCTTACCAATAATAATGAGATTCCGGTGGCTAAAGGTTTCGAGGCTACTCTTCTCTGGATGGATGATTCCAGACTTGAAGTGGGCAAGGAATATCTTGTGAAGCTTGGTACCAAGAAGATCGCAGGTGTGGTTAAGAGTATTGAGTTTAAGACGGATGTAAATACTGGAGAGCAGCTTCATGCAGATACCATTGAGAAGAATGAGATCGCTTTGTGTAAGATTGGTCTTTCTGACAAAGTAGTTCTGGATGAGTTTAAGAAGAACAAGACTCTTGGTGAGCTGATCCTGATCGATCGTGTGAGTCATATGACTTCTGCATGTGGTGTTGTGGAGTCTGTGGATACGGAGGGTGAGAAGCCTTATTTCCAGAAGGATGATGTGAAGGTTGGCGGTTATGTTTTTGAGGAGTTTTATTTTAACCTTGAGAATGCGCTGCTTTCTAAGGCGGATAAAGAGGTTAAGACTTATCATGTAGGGGATGCTGTACCTACAGAAGGTGATAGCTTCGAGTATCCGGGTTACTTTGACATTGTATCTCTGGAAGATAATGCAGCGGTTCTTATTCGTGATAAGAAGGTGCTGGATATTATTCCGCTGGATAAGTATGCCTTTATGGGACTTCCTGTTGTAGATGAGAGAGGTTTTGCGCTGGAGATCCGCAGTAATGATGATTATCAGCAGTTCCTGGAGGAGTTTAAGGGGGCTGATAATAAGTCGGAGTTTCATAATAAGTGGTTTAAGTTTGAGACTTATAGGAAGATTGTCTGCACGGATAATTTCTGGATGATCTAACGAAAAACTGTATCAATAACATTAAGAGGCTGCATGGGTGTGCAGTCTCTTTTTTTGTTGAATTTGAAGGTTGTTGAGCCATCAGCGCTGCGCTGGATGGCTGGGAGGGTGGGCTTCTGCGGGAGGTTGTTGGTGATTGGACGGTTTGGTGGCTGAAGGGACGCCGAGGCTCAGGATACTGTCCGGTCTGCGGCTTCGTCGGGGGCTGGCTTCTAAGATGCCGGAAATCTGCTAAAACCGTTTTCCAAAAGTCCGAACTCGCTTCGCTCAAACAGCGAACTTTTGAAAAACAA
>ERZ1034946.61-NODE-61-length-100222-cov-30.008096_pt1 | contig 100222 bp, 87 predicted proteins | sample MGYA00520591_ERZ1034946 | MGnify/ENA primary metagenome ERZ1034946 (study PRJEB33766, sample SAMN09781753) | gut metagenome | biome: gut microbiome | host: Homo sapiens | place: Madagascar | study: EMG produced TPA metagenomics assembly of the PRJNA485056 data...
GACTGTAAATCTGCTGCAAATTGCTTCGGTGGTTCGAATCCACCTCCATCCATTAAATAAATAACGCGGGGTGGAGCAGTCTGGAAGCTCGTCGGGCTCATAACCCGAAGGTCATAGGTTCAAATCCTGTCCCCGCTACTCAATGCCCAGATAGCTCAGTCGGTAGAGCAGAGGACTGAAAATCCTCGTGTCACTGGTTCGATTCCGGTTCTGGGCATTTTTTGTTGCTTAAAAATAATCTAAAAAAGACACGGATTTCCGTGTTTTTTTTTATAATGTATGCTAAAATAACTATGTATGGTTATGTGAAACAGAGGGGAACTCAAAATGAAAAAGGATAATAAGTGTAAACGAATGTCCGCACTTATCATAATCGTAACAATGGGCATATTAATGTTCGTCTATTTTACATTTTGTTATATTTTCCAAACACACTATTTCTTTCATACAACAATTGATTATATTGAGAGCAGCGTACAGACAGTTGATACAGTATCGGATATTTTAAAGGATGAATTTCAGAAATATTCACTTCATGTAATTGGAAGGGAAGATACAGAAGTGACGATTTCGGCAAAAGATGTTTCTTTAAAGGTAGATACGCAGGATGCATTGCAGAAAATTATGGATAGTCAGAATGCATGGCTTTGGCCTGTGTCAATCTGGAAAGAGTATTCCTATGATTTGGAGCATATTGGACAGTATGAGGAAGATGCATTAGAGCAGATAATAGATACTATTCCATTTATGCAGCGGGATTATATGAAGGCTCCAAAAAATGCATATATTGGTGACTTTCAGGAATCAACGGGTCAATATGAACTTGTGAAAGCTTATCCGGGAACATATCTGAGGAAGGGAAAGGTATGTGACTCTATAAAACTTGCGTTAGAAAATATGGACACGGAACTGAATCTTGAGGAAGCAGGCTGTTACATTGAGCCGTCCATAACAAGTGAAGATAAAGAACTGCTGCGTTTATGGACAGAGATAAATAAACAGGTCTCAGCTCGGATTACATATCAATTTGGTGAGAAAGAAGAGGTAGTAGACGCAAGCCTTATTCATAATTGGCTGTTTACGATTAATCATGCTGTTTATATAAGAGAAGATGAGGTAAAGGCTTATGTGAAAGAGCTTGCCAGGTCTTATGATACAGCTTATCGAAAACATGCTTTTACGACAGCAGAAGGTAAGGATATTACAATAGACAGTGGATTTTATGGCTGGCGAATGAACCGGTCAGAGGAAACGGAAGAGCTGATAAATTTAATTAAACAGGGAGCTGTTGTAGAGAGAGAACCTATCTATATTCAGACAGCGGCAAGTCACGGAGAACGGGATTATGGCGACACGTATGTTGAAATAAATTTATCAAAACAGCATTTATATTTCTGGGAAAAAGGAAACATAATAATAGAAAGCGATTTTGTAAGTGGAAATATGGTAAAGGGAATGGCAACGCCAGGGGGCATATTCCCGATAACCTATAAAGAAAGGAATGCAGTTTTAAAGGGAACAAATTATAGAACCCCAGTATCTTATTGGATGCCTTTTAATGGGGGAATTGGTATGCATGATGCTCCTTGGAGAAAACAGTTTGGTGGTACGATCTATGAAACAAATGGTTCACATGGTTGTATCAACCTTCCTGTGGATGTAGCACGGGAAATTTATGAACATGTGGAGGCAGGAGTGCCGGTTATATGCTATTATGAATAGTGTGAAAAAACTATAAACAGAAGTTTTGGTATATAGCAGCGTTGTGTCTATGCAAGACATCTGAGGTAAAGCTACGTAGATTACCGAAAGCTTGCAGGTTATAGAAAGGCTTGGTGATAAACATGTACGAAAGTGAATTAAGACAGTATGCAGATGATATTTTAAATTCTGATAATTTCCAGAAAATCAAAGAGCATATTCAGCATGGAAATATGACAGTCAATGAGCATTGTATTAATGTTGCCAAGACAAGTTTGAGAATTAGAGACAAACTTCATATTAAATGCAATAAAAGAGATCTGATCAGAGGTGCATTGCTTCATGATTATTTTCTGTATGACTGGCATTTTAAAGATTTAAAAAATCCGCATAAACTGCATGGCTTTTATCATCCTTCAAGGGCACTACACAATGCTCAGAAAGAATACACATTGACAAAACGTCAGGAGGATATTATTAAAAAGCATATGTGGCCATTAACTGTTGTTCCGCCTATGTGCAGAGAAGCATGGATTGTAACAGCAGCAGATAAATATTGTTCTTTTATGGAAACGGTACATTTGCATAAGGGAAAGATAAAAATAAGAAAAGGTATTTTAAAAATACAAAGTATATAAATTTAAGGAGGATACGACAATAGATAAGAGTAGGGGTTACGCGAATAATAAAGCGTATAATGAAAGGAAATATAAATTTATGAGAAAGACCAAAATTGTTTGTACAATAGGACCCGCTTCTGAAAGCGCAGAAAAGCTGGAAGAGCTTATGCTTGCAGGTATGAATGTGGCACGTTTCAATTTTTCACACGGTGATTATGAGGAACATAGAGCCAAATTTGAAAGAACTGTACAGATAGCAGAGAAATTAGGTCTTCCTGTTGCTACAATGATGGATACTAAGGGACCTGAAATCCGCCTGAGAGATTTTGAGGGTGGTAAAGTGTACCTTGAGACAGGAACAATCTTTGCCCTTACTACAGAAGAAATAATGGGAACTGCTCAGAGAGCTACCATTACGTATAAGAATTTAAAAGATGATGTCAGCATTGGAAAGAAGATCTTAATTGATGATGGTCTGATTGCTATGGAAGTAGTCGATATTACAGATACGGATATTATCTGTCAGGTTATCAATGGTGGATATGTATCCAATCATAAGGGTATTAATGTACCCGGTGTTGTATTGACGATGCCTTACATTAGTGATGTAGACAGAGAAGATATTCTTTTCGGTGTAAAGATGGGATATGATTATATTGCTGCTTCTTTTGTAAGAAATAAAGAAGATGTAGAACAGGTTCGCCAGTTGATCAGAGAAAATGGCGGTAACATGAAGATTATATCCAAGATTGAAAATACACAGGGACTGGAGAATCTGGAAGAGATTATGGAAGCATCAGACGGTATTATGGTTGCAAGAGGTGACATGGGCGTAGAAGTTGCCATGGAAGAAGTTCCTGTATTCCAGAAGAGAATGATTAAAAAGGCTCTGGTGCAGGGTAAAATTGTTATTACTGCAACACAGATGCTGGATTCCATGATTAAGAATCCAAGACCTACCCGTGCTGAGGTAACAGACGTTGCCAATGCAATTTATGATGGTACTTCTGCAATTATGCTCAGTGGTGAAAGTGCTGCGGGTGCTTATCCGGTAGAAGCTGTTAAAACAATGGCAAGAATTGCAGAAAGAGCAGAAAAGGATATTGATTATATATCACGTTTCTCCAGAAGAAATGATGATGTAAAGGAAGATGTGACAACAGCAATCTCTCATGCATGCTGTACAACAGCAATTGATCTGGAAGCAGCGGCAATTATTACCGTTACAATGTCAGGTTTTACTGCAAGTATGGTAGCAAGATATCAGCCTGCATGCCCTGTAATTGGATGTACTGTGGATAAGAAGGTGTTCCGTCAGCTGGGGCTTGTATGGGGTGTACAGCCACTTCTGATTAACAGAGAAGACAGTGCAGAGAAATTATTTGATTCTGCTGTTGAAGCAAGCAAAAAGGCAGGATTCGTTCAGACAGGAGACAGAGTAGTCTTAACAGCAGGTGTTCCTCTTGGTATCTCCGGTAAAACAAATATGCTGAGAGTTGTAGATGTTGAATAACAATTGTAACAACTAAGATTCATACAGCCTGTGAAAGAAGATTCTTATTTACAGATATAAACTGTATGGCTGGACATCAACATGAGCAAAATGAGCTGTAAAATAGCAATTTTGCTCATGTTGTTTAAATAGTTACAGTGAATTTGTAAATAGAACGCTATTGCATAAAAATACGAAAGGTATACTTAACTGGTATGGGTAAAATATATTGTATTATAGGCAAAAGTTCATCAGGGAAAGACACAATATATAAGAAGCTGATACAAGATAAGGATTTGAATCTGCATCATATTGTACCCTATACGACCCGGCCGATCCGAGAAGGAGAAAAGGAAGGGATAGAATATCATTTTACAGATGAAGCTACACTACAAAAATACCGGGATCATAATAAGCTGGTAGAATGCAGAGCATATCAGACAATATATGGAATATGGTATTATTATACAGTAAAGGATGATCAGATTGACCTTTCAAAATATAGTTATCTGATTCCGGGAGTATTGCGGTCGTATTGTATGACAAGAGATTATTTTGGAGCAGACAAGGTATTGCCTATTTATGTAGAGGTAGAGGATGGGGAGCGTCTAACGAGAGCTTTGCAGCGAGAGAAAAGCCAGAGCGTTCCTAAATACGAGGAAATGTGTCGAAGATTTCTTGCAGACAGTCAGGATTTTTCAAAAGAAAAACTGGAAGAGGCAGGAATCAGCCGGGCATTTTATAATAATGAATTAGATTCCTGTATACAGGAAATCAAACAATATATTCAGGAAAATGATCGGTTATAATTTTAGTGGATAACGGATTATAAAAGGGGTGATATCGTGGATATCAAAGTAAACCAGGTAGAACAGACAGTTCAGACACAGCAGCAGTCCAATGTACAGCAGACAGATGATACATTTCGTTTCATGCTGGCAAGTAATATAGAAGAAGCCGGGCTGGCGGACAGATTGAACCTGATGATGGAAGAGATCGTAATGCAGGGTGATAAGATCACTAAGCGCATGGATGTAAAGGATATGCGCCGGTATCGCGCCCTGATCAAGGATTTCATGAATGAAATTGTGAATCGTTCTCACAAATTTTCAAGAGAAAATTTCCTGGATCGCCGTGGAAGACATAGAGTATATGGTATTGTCAGACTGGTAGATGAGAAGCTGGATGAACTTGCCCAGGAGTTAATGAAGGAAGAAAAGGACGAGATTGCGATTCTTGCCAAGGTAGGAGAGATACGCGGCTTACTGTTGGATATTTTTACATAAAATGGCAGAGAGGCTTCTTGTCTGGGTTTGAATAGCTAAGAAATAGGAAAGAATAGAGGCTTGGGGTAGATATGTCACAGGAGCAGCAAGTGTTTGGTTGGGAATCTGTCATTGGACAGAATCAATTAACAGACAATCTGCAAAATGCATTAAAATTTAATAAGATATCTCATGCCTATATGATTCAGGGTGAGAAATTATCAGGTAAAAGAATGATTGCAGATATTTTTGCAAGAGCTCTACAGTGTGAAAGCGAGGGAGAGCGTCCCTGTAATCAGTGTCGTTCCTGTAAGCAGGCAATGAATGGGAATCATCCTGATATTATATACGTGGAACACGATAAACCAAATGTAATCAGTGTGGATAATATCAGAACCCAGATTAATGGCGATATTGCAATCAAGCCATATAGTGGTCCGCATAAGATCTATATTATGGATGAGGCGGAAAAGATGAATACGCAGGCACAGAATGCCTTGTTAAAAACACTGGAAGAACCACCAGAGTATGCTGTAATCTTATTGCTTACTACAAATGTGGAATCCATGCTGCCTACTATATTAAGTCGATGTGTTGTGCTTGACACAAAACCGGTGGCAGATGATAAGATAAAGAAATATCTCATGGAAAAGGTGGAAATACCGGATTACAGAGCCGGTATCTGTGCGTCTTTTGCCAGAGGAAATGTAGGGAAAGCAGTGATGCTTGCCTCGAATGAGGACTTTGACCATTTAAAGTCGGAAGTTCTGGGAATTATGAAAAATGTAGCCAATCTGGAAGTAAACCAGATGGCAGCAGCAGTAAAGAAAATAAATGAGGAAAAATATGACATGAACGATTACCTGGATCTGTGTTTTATCTGGTATCGTGATGTGTTATTATATAAAGCATGTGGTGAACAGAGTCCTTTGATCTTTAAGGAGGACAGGCTGGATATCAGAAGAATAGCAGCCAGTTGTTCTTATGAAGGAATTGATCGGATTATACATGCGATAGAGCAGGCAAGGAATCGTCTGAAGTCAAATGTAAATGCCGATCTGACAATGGAGCTGTTATTTATGGAAATGAAAGCAGAAGCATAAAGTTTGTAGAGTGAGGTTAATAGATTATGGTAAAAGTAATTGGAGTAAGATTTAGAACTGCAGGTAAAATATATTTTTTTGATCCATTAAAATTTGATGTCAAAAGAGGAGATCATGTTATTGTAGAAACAGCCCGTGGAATCGAGTACGGTACAGTAGTAGGAGATCCTAAGGAAGTAGAGGATGATAAGGTCATTCAGCCTCTAAAGCCTGTACTTCGTGTAGCAACAGCCAGAGATACGGAACAGGAGAATGCAAATAAGCAGAAGGAAAGAGAAGCCTTTAAAATATGCCTGGAGAAAATAAAAAAACATAAGCTGGATATGAAGCTGATTGATGCAGAATATACTTTTGATAATAATAAAGTATTATTTTATTTTACTGCGGATGGAAGAATTGATTTCAGAGAACTGGTAAAGGATCTGGCTTCTGTATTTAAAACACGTATTGAGCTTCGCCAGATCGGTGTCAGAGATGAGACCAAGATCATGGGAGGTATTGGAATCTGTGGCAGAACGTTATGCTGTCATGCACATTTATCAGAATTTGTACCCGTATCTATTAAAATGGCAAAGGAGCAGAATCTGTCATTGAATCCTACCAAGATCTCAGGTATGTGTGGCAGATTGATGTGTTGTCTCAAGCATGAGGAAGAGACATATGAATATCTGAATAGAAAGCTTCCAAATGTTGGCGATTACGTAACAACAGATGATGGATTAAAGGGTGAAGTACATAGTGTGAATGTATTACGCCAGCTTGTAAAAGTTCTGATTGAAAATAATGATGAAAAGGAAATTCGTGAGTACAAGGTAGAACAGCTTCGCTTTAAGAAAAGACATCGCAAAGAAAAGCAGGATGATGTAACAGATGCAGAGTTAAAAGAGCTTGAAAAGCTTGAAAAGCAGGAGGGAAGGTCTAAGCTGGATGACAATTAAGCTGAAGGAACATGAAAGGATTGATAATCTGGAGAGAAATGGTTATCAGATCATTCAGGATTCAGACAAGTTCTGTTTTGGAATGGATGCAGTGCTTCTATCCGGCTTTGCTAAAGTGAAACCAGGTGGTAAAGTGCTGGATCTTGGAACCGGAACGGGAATTATTCCAATTCTGATGGAGGCAAAGACGCAGGGAGAGCATTTTACCGGACTTGAAATACAGGAAGAAAGTGCGGATATGGCAAGGCGCAGTGTCCTTTTAAATCATCTGGAAAATAAAATTGACATAGTATGTGGTGACATCAAAGAAGCAGATACACTTTTTCAGGCTGCTTCTTTTGACGTTATAACCTGTAATCCTCCCTATATGATAGGGCAGCATGGAATTACCAATCCAGATGCTCCCAAAGCCATTGCCAGACATGAGATTTTGTGTACATTAGAGGATGTAATACAGAAAGCTGCCATTTTATTAAAACCGGGTGGTAATTTCTATATGGTTCACAGACCATTCAGATTGGCGGAGATCATATCTGTGATGGTCAGATATAAATTGGAACCCAAGCGTATGAGACTTGTCTATCCATATGTGGATAAAGAGCCTAATATGGTATTAATAGAGGGTTGCCGTGGCGGTAAGTCACGTATGACAGTGGAAAAACCCTTAATTGTGTATAAAGAACCAGGAAAATATACAGATGAAATATATGAAGTATACGGATATTAGTGTGAAAAATAATAAGAAATACAAAACTGTGATGTGTATCTTAGCTGTAATAGGTGTAATATTCGGTTGTGGAGATACCAGCCAACAGACATTGGCAGAGATACACAGTACAGAAAGTCCGCAGAATGTGGAGACATTAGGACAGGAGAATTTAGGGGCTGTAAGCGCGGAAACCGAACAGGAGAGCCAAAATAGTGTAGGCACGCAAGCGTCAGGACAGAATGTTGCAGGTGCACAGACATCATTACAGGAGAGACAGAATACTGTAAATGCCCAAGGGAATCAGGATGTTGAAGGTACAAATGCCCAAGTACAGAGCGTAGAACAGGAGCGAAGAGAGCCTGTAAAGGTAAAGGGTATCTATGTCAGTGGTCCAATAGCGGGAAATGCGAGAATGGATGAACTTATTGAGTTAGTAGATACCACAGAGCTGAATGCCATGGTCATAGATATTAAAAATGATGATGGCAGGGTTACGTATAAGATGGACTCCGATACACTTGCTTCCCAAATAGGTGCAAGTATCAATTATGTATCAGATATGAAAGAACTTGTACAGCGCTGTAAGGAGAAGAATATCTATCTGATTGCAAGAGTAGTGGCTTTTAAAGATCCTTATCTGGCGCAGCAAAGACCTGAATTGGCGGTAAGGAAAAAAAATGGAGATATTTTCTATGATAAATCCGGGCTGGCGTGGGTGAATCCCTATAATAGAGAAGTATGGGATTATCTGGTAGAGATTGGGACACAGGCAGCAGAGACAGGCTTTGACGAGGTGCAATTTGATTATATACGTTTCTCTACGGATCTCAAGACAGATAAAATGGACTTTGGCCCAGCGGCAGAGGAACAGAGTAAAACGGATGTTATTACAGAATTCACACAGTACGCTTATGATAAATTATCACCAGAGGGCGTATATGTGTCAGCGGATGTATATGGAACAATCATTGACAGCAAAATAGACCAGGACATAGTTGGTCAGAATTTTGTAGATATGGCATCCCACCTGGATTATATATGTCCTATGGTATATCCGTCACATTATGCGAATGGAGTATATGGAATCCCCATTCCGGATGCACAGCCCTATGACACGGTAAAAGCGGCTATGCAGGCAGCAGCAAAACAACTGGAAAAGATACCAGAGGAGAACAGGGCAGCAGGGCGTGTCTGGATTCAGAGCTTTACGGCAAGCTGGGTTGAAGGTCATATCAGTTATGGTCCCAAACAGATCAGGGATCAGATACAGGGTGCACATGATGCAGGATTTGATGAATGGATTCTGTGGAATGCAGCAGTGAAATATAAGGAAGATTCATTACTGACTGAGGATGAAGCAAGAGCACAACAGGAAGAATGGGACAGTGAAATGAGTGAAGCTATAGAAACGGCTATAGAAACGACGCAGGCAGTGGAAGAAGAAGCAGAAACAGGAGGAACAGATGGCAGGTAAATTGTATTTGTGTGCTACGCCTATAGGAAATTTGCAGGATATGACGCCAAGAGTCATAGAGACTCTTCAGGCAGTAGATTTGGTAGCAGCAGAAGATACCAGAAACAGTATGAAACTCATGAATCATTTTGAGATTCATACACCTATGACAAGCTATCATGAATATAATAAGATAGAGAAAGCAAAATATCTTATAGAGCAGCTTCAGGAAGGTAAAAATATTGCATTGATCACAGATGCGGGAACACCTGCAATCTCTGACCCTGGAGAAGTGCTGGTGGCAATGTGCCATGAGGCAGGCATTGTGGTAACTTCTTTGCCGGGACCGGCAGCATGTATTACAGCACTGACATTATCAGGGCTGAGTACGAGAAGATTCTGCTTTGAAGGCTTTCTGCCACCGGATAAGAAAGAGAAGAAAGCGATTCTGGAGGATCTGCAGAAGGAATCCCGTACCATTATTTTATATGAAGCACCACATCATCTGATCAGGACACTGGAAGAGCTATATAATGCATTGGGAAACCGTCGTATTACCTTATGCCGGGAACTTACCAAGAAGTTTGAGACGGTACTGCCTACGACATTGGAAAATGCTCTGGATATGTATCGATCAGAGGAACCAAGAGGTGAATATGTGCTTGTTCTGGAAGGTAAGAGCCTGGAGGAGTTTCAGAAAGAGCAGGAGCAAAACTGGCAGGAGATGTCTATAGAAGAGCACATGGAAATCTATGAGAAACAGGGAGTTGACCATAAAGAGGCTATGAAACTTGTTGCAAAGGACAGAGGAGTTTCCAAGAGGGATGTATATCAATATCTGTTAAAAACTGTTGACAAATAGTATGGGTGATAATATACTCCTATTGTTAAAGGTAAGAAACATATACTCCATATGTGGAAAAAGGAGATGAAAGAATGGAAAGAGTATTTGAAATTATCGAAGATCAGTTACATTTGACCGGCGTAGAAATCACGGAAGATTCATCATTTAAGGATGATTTGGGTGCAGACTCCATAGATTTAGTAGAATTAGTAATGGCATTCGAAGAAGAATTCGGTGTAGAAGTATCTTATGAAGAATTAGAGAAGAAAGTCAAGACTGTTGGTGATGCAATCGAATTTTTAAGAGAACAGGGTGCAGACATTTAATTATTATATGTATAGCATAATTTGAGAATAACAAAATTGAAAGAGGCTCTCAGGGAGTCTCTTTTTGTATGAAAAAACAATTCCATGGGTATAGACGCCTAAAACAGGGCATAAAGTAAAATAGAAATAAAATTAAGGAATCAGTCCTATGATGAATTATTTATGGGGAGGTATGCTGTTGACAGGTATTGTATATGGCGTACTTACCGGTAATGTAAAGGATATTACAGATGCCGTGCTAGCATCATCGAGAGAGGCGGTCACGCTATGTTTTACCATGTTTGGAATTGTGGCATTCTGGTCAGGACTTATGGAAGTGGCAGTGGATGCGGGAATCATGAAAGGAATGACTAAGCTGCTAAAGCCGGTCATGGGCTTCCTTTTTCCAAAAATACCGAAAGAGCATCCGGCTCTGACCTCTATATCGGCTAATTTTGTGGCAAATATTCTGGGGCTTGGCTGGGCGGCAACTCCGGCGGGACTTCGGGCAATGTCAGAGCTTGCACATCTGGAAGAAGAACGGGGAAAGCTGACAGACGTAGCCAGTGATGAGATGTGTACCTTTCTGGTCATCAATATATCTTCGCTGCAATTAATACCGGTTAATATTATTGCATATCGTAGTCAGTATGGGAGCGTAAATCCTGCCGGGATCATTGCACCTGCAATTCTGGCAACTCTGACAGGTACGCTTGTGGCAGTATTTTTCTGCAAGTGGAAGACCAAAGCTGTGAAACATCAATTTTGCGCGTGTAAAACTCGTGATTTTCATGCATAATCTGCATGAAAACACTTTGCGGAATACTACCTGTGTACAGTAACGAATAGTTGCATTAATTTATAAAAAAGAAATAGCAAAACCTTTATAAGTAAAAAAGAATATGATAAAATAATACGATTCCTGAGGTATGAACAGGAGACGAAAGGCAAAAGATATTACATGAAGAACATAAAGAGAAAATTGTGGATACTGGCCATTATCCTGTGTGGATATATGGGCTTTGGAATAAAGGCATACGCGGCTGATGAGCAGTGGTTTGCACAGCAGGTAGAGAAGCTTGCGAAGGAAGGCAATGTCTATATTGTAGCACAGGATGGAACTGGAGACTTTCTGACGATTCAGGAGGGCGTAGATGCAGTAAACTCGGGGGATACTCTGATTATCTGTCCTGGTGTGTATGAAGAAAATGTTGAGATTATGGCAAAGACGGTAAATCTTCTGGGTGTTGACCGTGACAGCTGTATTCTTCAGTATGATACAGTTAATTATGGCAAAGTACCCCTTACAGTTGCTGCTGGTCAGATTAGTAATATTACAATAAGAGGATACAAGAACGCAGATAAGGGAATGTACTTACCTGTATTAGCAATGCAGGAGGAGGCTTTTGACGAGGATTCCCAGGAATTGCTCAGACAGTCAGCATATTCCGGTTATGCAGTACATGTTGACCAGAATTATCTGTATGGAAAAGAATTGTCTTTTGAAAAATGCCGTATAGAGTCCTATAACAGTTATTGTATTGGAATCGGCAGCAGAGGAGAAAGTACGATTACCGTAACAGAATGTGAACTGCTGGCAGCAGGAGATGGAGGATGCATCTATCTGCATGATGTGGGTACATTAGATGTAGGAGGGAGTTCTACGATGATTTTTCGTAATTCCATGCTGCAGAGTAGTCTGTGTCCTTATATTATGACAATACATGCACTGCATACAGAGAATCAGATGTATCTTACATTCCAGAACGTGAAAGTATATGGCGTAGCATATGAAGATAATGGTGGATATTCCTTCACCAATATGAATACCGGACTTGGTATAGAACCGCAGATGATGCATGTACTGTCCAATGAGGAGACGGTGGCATATATGGAAAGAAACAAGCAGGCAGCACCATTATTACAGGAAGGTATCACGTATATTGCAACACAGAAAGGTGTAAAGGAGATTGTACCAAAGAAGCGGTATGTATTTAATGTATACAATGTAGATGGTATGCCGGGAGATGGCTGGTGTGGACTTAGTAACACCTGGCTTACTCCTGACAGCTTTGGAAATACACTGCAGGATATGAATGCGATATACCAGCCTTCTATTACTGGGCAAGAGCCTGTTTTAGCTGATGTACTTCTTTATAATAATCATAACGGCTGATATTCAGAACCTGACCTGTCTCCAGCGTCAACGTCCGTTTGTCGTATTCTGTGATGTAATCGGTATTGACCAGATAGGATTTGTGGATTCTTGCAAAATGATGGTCTTTTTGCTGCAGGAGCTGTTCTACTTCATCCAGTTTGTAATAAAAGGAGTCACACCCATTGGTAGTGACCATATGTATTTTACGGCCTTCAGAATTAAAATACAGAATGTCATCGAGCATAACAGTGGCATATTCCGGTCTGTGATAGTAAGTAAAGGAGCTGGTATCAGATATCAGAAGCTGATAGGTTCTGGTTAAATAAGACCATAACTGGCTGCTGCGGCATTGCAATGAATAAATAGGCTGCAAGAGCAGATTATCTTCAAATTGTATGTAATCTGTTTTCTCTGTGACAACGGATATCAGCTTGTGATTTTTCTGCTTCAGGGAAAGGGCAGCCTGGCGTAAACGTCCATTTTCACCATGCATATCAAACAGCAGAATATCCGGACAGAAGGTATCGCGGGTTTTGTCCATAAGATCATCTGAATCGGAACAGACGAGGATATCATGGGGAATGTTATGTTGTTCAAAGGATTCTGTAATTTCCTGAAGAATAGAATTCCTTTCTTTTGTCTGGTTGATGCAGAGAGCGATTTTTATCATGGTATTTTACCTGCCTTTCGTAATCTATGGCAGAGTATACACAAGAAGAAAATAGGAATAAAGTACTATTATGAATCTTTTAAAATAAGATTATGTTTTGTTTATGAACAGGAGGAATTATAAAATGAATCTATATGATATTATAGGTCCGGTCATGGTAGGACCTTCCAGTTCCCATACGGCGGGAGCTGTGAAAATAGGCTATGTATCCCGCAAGCTGATGGCACAGCCTATTGTAAAAGCACAGATTCTGTTATATGGTTCTTTCCTTGCGACAGGAAAAGGCCATGGTACACAGATCGCTATCGTGGCAGGTCTGCTTGGCATGAAGACAGATGATTGCAGAATTCCTGACAGCTTCCGACTTGCTAAGGAAACTGGAATGGAGATAAGCTTTGGAGAAGCGGAACTAAAGGATGCACACCCGAATTCAGCACAGCTGATCTTAACTGGAGCAGATGGAAGACAACTGGAGATCGTGGGAGAGTCTATCGGTGGTTCACGTATTAATATTGCCAGTATAGACGGGTTGTCTGCGAACTTCTCAGGTGACTATCCGACATTGATCGTTCATAATCTGGATCAGCCGGGACATGTGGCAGAAGTTACCAGCATGTTATCCCATAAATCCGTTAATATAGCGACAATGCAGCTATACAGGGCAGGACGCGGTGGACATGCTGTCATGGTCATTGAGTGTGACCAGGAAGTGCCAAAGGAGTCTATCCAGTGGCTTGCACATCTGGAAGGTATTGAGAAAGTCACTTATTATAGTCTGGAGGAGAAGTAATGGCTTTTGCATATTTAAAAGAGATTACAGAAGCTGCCGAAAAGGAGAACAAACCATTCTGGCAGATTGTTATAGAAGATGATATGAGGGAGCGAAACGTCAGCTATGAGCAGTCCTTCGAGACCATGAGAGGGATGTATCAGGCTATGAAAGAAGCAGATGCGGCATATGACTCTAAACTTCGTTCTGCCAGTGGAATGGTAGGCGGCGATGGAGAGAAGCTGGAAGAGTTTCATAAGAAAAAGAATCGTCTGATAGGAGATTTCCTGACAGAAGTTATGGAAAAGGCAGTAAAAATGGGAGAGTCCAATGCCTGTATGAAAAGGATCGTTGCAGCACCTACAGCGGGTTCCTGTGGCGTTATTCCAGCTGTTCTTCTCACATATGAGATGCAAAAGAATGTATCAGAGGACAAGCTGGTGGAGGCGCTTTTTGTAGCAGCAGGAATCGGTGAAGTAATAGCAGCCAGTGCATCCATTGCAGGAGCAGAGGGCGGATGTCAGGCTGAGATAGGTTCTGCCAGTGCCATGGCGGCAGGAGCAGTGGCATATCTGGAAGGCGGCAAAGAACAGGAAATTGTACATGCGGCGGCATTGGCTCTCAAAAACATGCTGGGTCTGACCTGTGATCCCGTGGCAGGACTGGTGGAAGTGCCCTGTGTAAAGAGAAATGTATCCGGTGCGGTAAATGCAGTGGTATCTTCGCAAATGGCGATAGCAGGCATAAAAAGTGCCATTGACCCGGATGAAGTCATTGATTCCATGAGAAGGATAGGTAAGTTAATACCTGCCTGTCTGAGAGAGACCGGTCAGGAAGGACTGGCAACGACACCTACGGCACAGGCGGTCGTAAAACATCTAAGAGAAAAGTAATCAAAAAGTAATTGTTCATGAGACAGATAAAAAAAGCATATAATGCACAAAGACAGAGTATCAGGATTTAAAATATGCAGTCACAGCTTATGCTTCAGATATCTGATATGATTATCCCGGCCCTGGTATTTTATATCATTGCCATGGGGCTTGCATCAAAGAGAGATATTTATCATTGCTTTATCAAAGGGGCTTCCAGTGGTATTAAGACGGTGGCGGAGATCGCCCCTACACTGATCGGACTGATGGTTGCAGTGGGTGTACTTCGGGCATCCGGCTTTCTGGAATATATTGGAGGGCTGTTTGGCAGGTTTACGGGAGATTTTCCACAGGAATTATTCAGCCTTTTTGTGGTGAAGATCATATCATCTTCTGCGGCAACAGGACTGGCGCTGGATATCTTTAAGGAATATGGTACGGATTCTTATGCGGGGCTGGTTACTTCACTGGCTCTTAGTTCTACAGAGACGGTATTTTATACAATGTCTGTGTATTATATGGCAGTAGGAGTCACGAAGACCCGCTGGACATTAGCAGGAGCTTTGCTTGCCACGGCAGCAGGATTGGGGATGAGTATGCTGTTGGCTGGGTGGATGCTATAAGGAGGAAAACAACAAAATGCAAAAGAATATGACAAAGGGGAATCCGTTACCGATTATTCTGCAGTTTACGCTGCCTTTAATGATAGGTAATGTTTTTCAACAGATATACAATGCAGTAGACTCTATGATTGTTGGTCGGTTTGTTGGTGCAAATGCACTGGCGGCAGTAGGCTCAACCGGCACGATCATGTTCATGGTAATTGGAGCGTCTACAGGACTTAGTACGGGATTTACTGTGCTGACTTCCCAGAGATTTGGAATCAGTGATGAGAAGGGTACGAGACAGAGTGTTGCAAATGGTATTCTGCTCTCGATTTTGCTGATCATTGGAATGACATTGTTATCCTTATTGTGTATGAAGAAGGTTCTGACCTTAATGAATACGCCGGAGGATATTTTTGCGGATGCATATAGTTACATATCTGTAATCTGTATGGGTATTGTGGCAAGTGTAGCCTATAATTATTTTGCAGCCTGCCTAAGAGCCATAGGGAACAGTAAAGTACCTCTGGTAACACTGGTATTCTCAGCCTGTCTGAATGTCGTATTGGATCTGTTCTTTATCATTAAGATGAATATGGGTGTTGCAGGTGCGGCATGGGCAACGAATATTGCGCAGGGCGTGTCTGCATTACTGTGTGTACTTTATATTCTGAAGAAAGAGCCGGTATTGTGCCCGGAAGTATCACAGATCAGATTTTATAAGGATGATACGCACAAGCAGTTGTCCGTAGGAATTCCTATGGCATTACAATTTGCAATCACTGCATCTGGAACAATGATCATGCAGGCTGCCATTAATCTGTTCGGTGCAACTGCGGTAGCTTCCTTCTCCGCTGCAAGTAAGATACAGAATATGCTGACGCAGGGAATGATGGCGATAGGACAGACTATGGCTACCTATTCTGGTCAGAACTATGGAGCGGGCGAGATTGAAAGAATTAAGAAGGGCGTCAGGTCCGCATTGATTATAGATGTAATTTATTCTGTACTGGCAGGACTTCTGGCATACTTTGGATTGTCTGTATTGCTGCGTTTCTTTTTTGAAGCGGGCACGGATATGACGCAGGTTATGTTCTATGCCAAAAGGTATACAGTACTTTGCATCCTGTTCTATATACCGCTTAGTGTAATATTTACATTCCGTAATGCCATGCAGGGATGCGGATATGGATTTCTGCCTATGATGGGTGGTGTGGTAGAGCTTGCTGCGAGACTGATCTGTGCGTTGATTTCCATGAAGATCATGAGCTACTCACTGGCTGTATTCTGTGATCCGGCGGCATGGCTGGCAGCAGGTATTTTTACCATGTTTGCATATTTGCATGTGATAAAACAGATCGAAAGGAATGCAAAAAATCGCACAAATTGATGACATTTTATTAAGAATAAGCTGTAAAAAAGGCGTAAACTAAAGGGTTGCGTCTTTTTTTGCTGTATTAAAGTGTAAAAGTGTGCGATAAATACGAGTTGCTAAATAAGTTTTTCTATTTATATAATAGCCATTGTGTAGTTATGAAACACAAAGGGTATGTAAGGTTACTGATTGGAAAGACGAAATGGAGGCATTAAGAATGGAACAGCTTTGTGGCAGTATGGCAATGATGGACAACGAAGGATTTATTCGTGTACTGGGGGATTTGATGGCGCAGAATAAGGGGTTTCAAATTATGATTACTGTGCCTTCCGATAAGAGCAGAGAGTGTGAAAAGAAAGCAGTAAAAGAAACACAGGAAGAAATATCATTGGAGAGAGACGTGACAGGAATGCTGCACAAGATAGGCGTTCCGGCACATATCAAAGGATATCAGTATTTGAGAGAAGCGATTATATACAGTGTAGAAGATCCTGAAATGCTGGGGGCAGTAACCAAGATTCTATATCCTGCCATAGCTAAGAGATCACATACAACATCCAGCAGGGTAGAAAGGGCAATCCGCCATGCCATAGAAGTAGCATGGAACAGAGGCTGTGAAGAGGTTCTGGAAGAAATATTTGGTTATACGATCAGCGTAGGGCGCGGTAAACCGACCAATTCAGAGTTTATTGCAATGCTTGCTGATAAGATAACATTAAAGAGAAAAATCCAAGTTCATTAAATTCGATAATAATTGCATAGGAAATGGTATAAATGATTAGCTATTCTTCTCATTTGTCGTTACAATAAGAATATAAAAATGTATTTGTGTAACATAAAATGGGAGGGATAGCTATTTATGTATATCGCAGAAAACGGACAATATGCAAAGTTATATATTGAGGAATCGGCATACTCAGGGGTAAAGAAAATTGCATCAAAGGTGGCAGAAGATCTGAAAAAGGTAACAGATCATGAGTTCACGGTAGAATACGGACTACCTAAAGACACAGATAAAATAAATGCCATTGTAATTGCAACTCTGGGGAAAAGTGCCTATCTTGAAAGTATGGAGCAGGCTGGCAAGGTGGAGCTGTCAGCAATCCGCGGCAAAAGAGAAGTGTATGATTTCAGGGTATTGGAGCCTGCTAATGGAGAGAGCCATGCAACATTACTGATAGCAGGAAGTGATAAAAGAGGTACGATATATGGTCTTTTTCACCTTTCAGAAATAATCGGGGTATCACCCTGGGTATGGTTTGCTGATGTGATGCCTGCCCATAAAGATGTGATTACACTGACACAGGAGGATAATAAAACATCAAAGGAGCCTTCTGTAAAATACAGGGGATTTTTTATCAATGATGAGTGGCCCTCCTTTGGAAACTGGACATTTCGTCATTTTGGAGGCTTTACAGCCCAGATGTATGATAAGGTATTTGAATTACTGCTTCGGTTAAAAGGCAATTATCTGTGGCCGGCTATGTGGACCTCTTCCTTCAGTCTGGATGGACCGGGCTTTGACAATGCCAAGCTTGCAGATGAGTATGGAATTGTCATGAGTAATTCCCATCATGAGCCATGCCTGCGTCACAGTGAGGAGTGGGATCTGGTCAGAGGAGAGGATTCCATCTATGGAAATGCCTGGAATTATGACAGAAATAAAGAGGGCTTAACGAATTATTGGAGAGATGGACTAAAAAGAAACGGTAAACTGGAAAATATCATTACAATGGGTATGCGTGGTGAACGTGACAGTGAAATCCTGGGACACAGCGCAACATTAAAAGAAAATATTGATTACCTGAAAGAAGTCATTACAACGCAGAATCAGCTGATTAAGGAATGCGTAAATGAAGATCTGGATCAGGTGCCAAGAATGCTTGCCCTTTATAAAGAAGTAGAGGCATATTTCCATGGGGATGAGAATACCCAGGGATTAAAGGACTGGAAGGAGCTGAATGGTGTGACGTTCATGCTCTGTGAAGACAACTTCGGTAATATGCGTACTTTGCCCACCAAAGAGAATCGTGACCGTAAGGGCGGCTGGGGTATGTACTATCATTTTGATTATCATGGAGATCCTGTATCTTATGAGTGGGTCAACAGTACACATCTGTCTAAGGTATGGGAGCAGATGTGTGAAGCATATGATTATGGCATACGTGATATCTGGGTAGTCAATGTAGGTGACCTCAAGCCACAGGAGCTTCCGTTATCTTATTTCCTGGATCTGGCATATGATTTTGACAAATGGGGTACTTTGTCTCCCAATAAAACCGGAGAATATACAAAAGAGTGGATTTGTACACAGTTTGGTGCCTTTTTCAATGAAGAAGAGCAGGATAGGCTGTATCAGGTCATGGATGGGTATACCAGACTTAACAGTATCCGCAAACCGGAAGCGCTGTATGTGGACACCTATCATCCAGTGCATTATGGAGAAGCGCAGTGGTTATGGAACCAGAGTGAACGTATCATGCAGCTTGCAGATGAACTGGAACAGAAGCTTCTGGAGCGGCTGGAGAAAGAGACAGGAGATACACTGATACATATCAAAGATAAAAATGTGACATATGCGTCATTTTATGAACTGATCTATTATCCGGCAGCAGCTTCCATGAACCAGATACAGATGCAGTTATCCGGCGGCAGGAATCTTCTCTATGCAAAGCAGGGGCGTATAGAAGCCAATGAATATGCAGCAAAGATTGCAAAATGTATAGAAAGAGAAAAAGAGTTACAGGAACAGTATCATAAAGTGGCAGAGGGTAAATGGGATGGCATGATGATGTCAGAGCATGTGGGCTTTGTCCACTGGAATGATGAAGAGTGTACATATCCTTTGCAGTGCTATGTCACACCTGCCAATAAGCCAAGAATGATCGTGTCTCCTACTTATGAAGAAGAGTATACCATGGGTGGTGACTGGACCAGAAAGACGCTTTATCTGGAAGATTTTCTAAATCCCAAGTGCAGGGAAGTATCACTGGATATTGCCAATGGAGGACGGATTCCATTTACTTATACAGTAGAGTGTGATGCCAAGTGGCTGGTGCTTTCCCAGAGAAAAGGCGAAGTCACAGTAAAAGACCAGCTGCTTCTGACTCTGGACAGGGAAGAGCTTAGTGGAAAGAAAGAGATACAGACTGCACATTTGTGTATAAAAACTGATTTTGCCAGGGTAAATGTGGAAATCCAGGCATATTATTTTGAAGATGACATATTACAGGATAAGCACTATGTGCCACTTACAGAGTCTGTGGGACTTGCAATAGAAGCAGATGAATATGAAAGCAGCAAGGCTACACAGGAAGGAGAATTTCAGGTACTGACACCCTATGGCAAGTATCATGCAGGAGTAAAGGCATATCCGGTAACTGCCAAGTATACACAGAATGCCCCTTCAGTTACCTACAAAATGACTTTGCCGCAGGATGGTGAGTATGAGATTATTCTACAGACAGCACCCTTGAGTCCGGTTACAATAGAGAATCACCTGCGGATTGGGGTGCAGTGGAACGAAGAGCCTGTTGAGTATCCTGAGACAATAGGTAAAGATTATAAGGGTGGAGCACCTTCCTGTAAAGAATGGGGACAGGGCGTGCTGGATCAGATTCATAACCTGTCACAGCATAAGAATGGTAAAAAAGGCAGCAACACCATAACCATATATGCCTGTGATCCATTTGTATTAGAGCGAATTCTTGTAAAAAAAGCAGGAAAAGAGTGGAAAAAGGGATATCTGGGGATTATTCCTGATCTGTTTGGACAGGAGTAGGATGAAAATAGAAAAGAGGAAATCATGACAAAAAAGACATTATTTCTAAATGGATGGTATTTTACCAAACAGCCTCTTGGCAGTACTTTAGAAGATATCAAAGAAAGAAAAGAAACTTTTCGGGCAGTGAATCTTCCCCATGACTGGCTGATTTATCAGGGTAAGGAGCTTTATGAAGACTCTACCGGCTGGTATCGTAAGGTCTTTTCCTGTGAAAAGAAACAGGACTATCGGTATGAGATTTATTTTGAAGGTGTCTATATGGATACGACAGTGTATCTCAATGGACAGGTATTGGGTGAGTGGAAATATGGATATTCCAGTTTCTTCTTTGATATGACTCCTTTGCTACAGGAGGGAGACAATGAATTACTGGTAAGAGTCAATTATCAGGCGCCCAACAGCCGCTGGTATTCTGGTGCAGGTATCTATCGAAATGTATATCTGCGAAAACAGCCAAAGTGCCATTTTATCACAGACAGCCTGTATATCACTCCAGTGAAAAAGAGCGAAGATATGTGGCAGGTGGAAGTCAGTGCAGAATTGTCACAGGAAAGCCTGAATCAGAAAAACAGCATACTTATGGTGCAGATATTGGACAGGGAAGGCACAGAAGTGAGCAAAGCAGAGCTGCCGTTTGAAAAGGCAGTCAATCAGGCAGATGGTATCGTAACTGCTCAAATTATGACACAAGTGTCAAATTCTGAACTTTGGAATCTGGAAGAACCATATCTGTATCATTGCAGACTTGTGCTCAAAGATGAAAATAAGGTACTGGATGAGACTAAGGAGCGTTTTGGTTTTCGTATTTTTACCTTTGATACAGATAAGGGCTTCTTCCTGAATGGTGTACACGTAAAACTCAATGGTGTATGTGAGCATCATGATTTTGGTGCATTGGGTGCGGTTTTCAACAAAGAGGCGATGAGAAGAAAACTGGAGATTCTGCGCAAAATGGGCGTGAACAGTATTCGCAGCACGCACAACATGCCCGCAATCGGTCTGTTAGAACTGGCTGATGAGATGGGATTTCTGATCATTGATGAAGCTTTTGACATGTGGGAGAGACCTAAGACCACTTATGATTATGCAAGATTCTTCCCACAGTGGTATCGTAAGGATGTCAGAAGCTGGGTCCGCCGCGACAGGAATCATCCATGCATTCTGTTCTGGAGTATTGGTAACGAAATCTATGATACACATGCCGATGCAAGAGGACAGGAACTGACCAGAAGCTTAATGGAAGAGACAAGAAAGCACGATCCTGCATACCATGCGCAGATTACGATAGGCTCTAATTATATGCCCTGGGAAAATGCGCAGAAATGTGCAGATATCGTAAAATATGCAGGCTATAATTACGGTGAGAAATATTATGACCAACACCACAGGGAACATCCGGACTGGTTTATGTATGGTTCTGAGACAGCTTCTACAGTACAGAGCAGGGGCGTATATCATTTCCCATATAAGCAGTCTGTTCTGGCAGATGAGGATGAGCAGTGTTCCGCACTTGGCAACAGTACAACAAGCTGGGGCGCCAAGTCCTCTGAGATGTGTATTCTTACGGAGAGAGACCGGGAATTCTCCATGGGGCAGTTCTTATGGACTGGTTTTGACTATATAGGAGAACCGACACCATATCACACAAGAAATTCCTACTTTGGACAGATAGACACAGCAGGTTTTGAAAAGGACTCCTTTTTTCTATATCGCGGGGCATGGACGGATGCAAAGAAAGCTCCTTTTGTACATGTTTTTCCTTATTGGAATTTCAATCCGGGACAGCTGGTGGATGTAAGAGTGGCTTCCAATGGAGCATTTGTGGAGCTGCTGTTAAATGGCAGATCCATAGGAGAATATCAGATTGACCATGAGAAAGGCACTGTCCTTACCGGTAACTGGCAAGTGGCATATGAGCCTGGAGAGCTGACAGCTATAGCTTATGACGAGAATCATCAGGAGATAGCCAGAGAATCCAGACATTCTTATGGAGAGCCGGTAAAGCTTGTCATGGAGTTGTATCAACCTGAAAAAGAGTTCACAGCAGGTAATTATGAACTTGCCTATGTGACAATATCTGCTGTAGATGCACAGGGATATCCTGTAGAGGATGCAAATCAGTATGTGGAAGTCTCTGTAAAAGGAGCCGGCTGGCTGACAGGACTGGATAATGGAGACAGTACGGATACGGATGAATATAAGGGATATTGCAGACGTATGTTCAACGGTAAGCTTCTGGCAATTGTAGCAATTGGGGAACATAAGGGCAGTATACAGGTTAAGGCAGCGGCTGGAGGATTACAGCCTGCCGAGCTTACCATTGTAGTATCAAAGGAAATCAGCATAGAGGGTACTTCCTTTATTCCGGAAGTATTTGCAAATAAAAGTGGGAAGGATGCTCCTGCCTGGGTTCGTAGAATCGAATTGACAGCAAATGATGGAAATGTCTTTTCACCGGACAAAAAGCAGCTTAGTGTCACTGCAAGAATAGAACCACAAGAGGCAATGAACTGGATAAAACCGGAGGATTTGATCTGGAAAACCGTAAATGATACGGGAATTGAAAGTCCACTGGCAAAAGTGACAGATGTGTCAGGATTTACGGCTAAGGTAGAAGCTTATGGAGATGGACAATTCAGGCTGCGCTGCATGACCAGAAATGGAACAGATATCGTGAAGGTTATCTCCCAGCTGGAATTCCAGGCACAGGGGCTTGGAGAAGCCAATCTGAATCCGTATGGGTTTATTGCAGGCGGTATGTATACCTATGCGGAAGGTGATGTGGGAAATGGCAATGAACATGGTGTCTCCACAGCCAGAGATGGTAGAACGGTGGTAGGCTTTGACCATGTTGATTTTGGAAGCTTTGGCTCTGACCGGATTACACTTCCTGTATTTGAACTGGGTGGAGAAGAGTGTCCGATTGAGATATGGGAAGGAATACCGGGAAAGCCGGATAGTGAGATGCTTGCAAGGGTAATCTATCACAAGCCCTCTATCTGGAATGTATATCAGGAGGAAAGCTATAAGCTTAACCGCAGAATAAAGGGTGTAACGCAGATTTCTTTTGTACTGCACCAGAAGATACATCTAAAGGGCTTTTCTTTTGCACCACTGCAAAAGGCATATGAAAAGCTGTATGCGTCAGAGAATGATGCTGTATATGGTGATACCTTTACTGTAGCGGGCAGAGAAGTTACGGGAATCGGCAATAATGTAACACTGGAATATCATGACATGGACTTTGGAGTAGAGGGATGTAAGAGTGTTACAATATGTGGCAGAACACATAATGATAAAGACGCCATTCATATCAGTTTCCAGGAAGGTGAGCAGGAGACGAGACAGCTGGTAGAGATTGCAGGGACAGCAGATGGAGAATATCAGCAGCTGACATTTCCATTGCAATGTGTTAAGGGCAGCAAGACAGTACGTTTTATCTTCATGCCGGGAAGTAATTTTGATTTCAGCTGGGTAGAGTTCCATCATTAAATTTAGTACGAGTTTTTACATTTGGCTTGCAAAACAAATATTACTTGTTATAATCAGTTTAGAGTTATTTAATAAATAACAAATATTATTAAAATAGCTTAAATACTTAAAGGAGGAGAAGAGAGATGTCATACTACAGCTTATTAATGGGGGCAGGATTCGGTATTATAGTTGTTGCAGTTATTATTATCATTGCATGGTATGTACTGTGTTCCTATGCTCACATGAAGGCACTTAAGGCACTTGGCTATGATAAGGCATGGCTTGCATGGATTCCTTATGGCGTGTTCTATGCATGTGCTGATGTTGTAACAGGTCAGGATGAAAAGGTGAAATTATTTGGAAGCCTTGAAATTCCTGCTATTGTATTCAAATTGTGGTGGATCATTCCGGTTGCATTTTTACTTTTACCACTGAATGCTACAATAGAAAATCTGATTACACTTGTTCTTGATGTTGTATTCTTAGGATGTACATATGCAAAAATGTATGCAAGATTAGAGAATAAGCAGGAAAATGAGACACAGGCAATTGGCTGCGTATCCGGATTTATCCAGATTATTGCAGTTGTAAAATTCCTGATGTACAAATAATTGATATTTGGGCTCCACAGTCTTGCGACTGTGGAGTTTTTTTAGTGTGACTGGCGGTATTCCTTGGGAGTAACGCCATATTTTTGTTTAAAGAGACTGTAGAAATGAGTGCGGTTGGTGAACTGGAGTCTGGTTGCGATAGAGCCTATGGATTCATTGGTCTCAGTCAGATACTGGGCGGCTTTCTTCAGGCAGAAGGTCATACCGTAATCGTAGAGACACAGACCGGAGTATTTGTTGGCGATACGGTTGAGATAATCACCACTGTAATTAAGATGATGCTCTAATTCTGCCCTGGACATTCTGCCATTGCTTTCCTCAAAGAGATGGCTGATACGGGAGAACAACAGAAAATCACTGTTGGTATCCAGGCTGACTTTGGTGCAGTGATAGTATTCAGGTGAAGATAAATAAGACAGGAATGCGCACAGAAGTCCTCTGATCTGATAAGCTGCCCCAAAATCCGGGTAAAGCAGTGTCTGAATCATAGACTGTGCCAGATCATGAAGATGGAGAGCATTCTTGTGATTCTGATAGGCAGGAATGAAGTCCAGGTATGCCTTTTTACCGGGATATTTTAAATCATCCGTAATAAACTGATAGATTTCTCCATTACAGATTTTCTTTTCGGCAGAAAAAGCCGAATTCTGCGCGGACTTGAATAATTCGGAGACAAACTCCGGTGACATTCCAATAAAAAGTACTTTGGTCTTGGCATGATAGTGCTCCAGATGACAGAGACTGCGGTTAATGAGACAGCAGGAACCGGCTGCATAGAGATAGTCCTTGCCTTCAATCTTCTGCACAATACTTCCTTCCAGAACAATGACAAATTCAAAGAAATCATGATAATGCATGACATCCTTTGTACGGGCAAAGTTCTTGGTGGCTGCGGATTCCTGGTACATCAGGGATTTCTCAGCGGAAAGAGTCATGATATTAATGTAATCCTCCAATTCTGAACCGCTGCAGTACTCCAGAGTGAGCTGAAAGGGTACATTCATATGATAGAAACGGTTCAGGTCACTATTGGTATTCTGTACGTTAATGCTGGAATACTGGCTTTGCAGCGCCTGCTGCATCTGCATATATTCATTGTCTATCTTAATATTCATTTCAAACCTCCAATGTCTGATACCATATAATCCCAAATCTGATACAAATTTTCTGCGCACATATCGTTTTAAGACATTGTTGCGCAGTGTGCTAATTGTATATAATTATGATTAGAAACAAGATAATTATATACAATATTACGATAAAAGTAAAGGTGAATAGCAAGATGCACAAAAGATATCAAAAAAGGAGAATGTAATGCGACAGGATTTTACTTATGGAGTTGACCTTGGATGGGTCAGTCAGCTGGAAAAACAGGGAATTACGTGGACTGACAAATCCGGGAAGCATGTAGATCCACTCCAGGCGCTGAAAAGTATGGGCGCAACAGCGGTGCGCTTGAGAGTGTTTGTAAATCCACCTGAGAATGCGATGTGGCGTAAGCCAAAGAAACAGGCATACGGAAGGGAATTTGGTGGAGAAGAATGTATGCTGGGACTGTGTGATGGCAAGAATGTCCTTGAAATGGCAAAAAGAGTCAAGAAGTTGGATATGGACCTGATGATTGACTTTCATTACAGTGACCATTTCGCAGATCCTATCTATCAGGATATACCACAGGCGTGGGAGACATTGGACCAGGATGGATTGAAACAGAGGGTAAGGGAACACACAAAAGAAGTACTGACTCTTCTTACAGAACATAATATTTATCCTGACTGGGTACAGGTTGGAAATGAAATCAATTCGGGAATCCTGCTTCCAGCGGGAAGTTCATCCGCAAATCCACAGTTCCTTGTAGAACTGCTGAATGCAGGATATGAGGCAGTCAAAGAGTGTTGCCCGGATTGCCAGGTAGTTACCCATATATCCGGTGGAAATGATTATAACATGTGTACCAGGTTCTTTGATGTCTTTTTCCAGAATGGAGGAAAGACAGATATTATGGGATTCTCCTATTATCCATACTGGGTACAGATGAAACATGACGAAGAGAAGCTTACAAAAGACATGACAGCATTGGCAGACAGATATCGTAAACCCTTGATGCTTGCAGAAATCGGTGGACCTGAGACAGAGGAAGAAGAAACCTACGAGCTTCTTCGCAGCGCAGTCAGATCAATTAAGGCAGTTCCTGATGGTCAGGGAAAAGGTATCTTTTACTGGGAACCTGAAGTAGGGGCAGATCTGTTGCCGGATCAGTATCCATTAGGAGCAGCCAGAGTCAATGGAGATAAGAACATTCAATTCACCTGTGCAATGAATGCTTATAAGGATGCACGGGCAGAAGAAAAGTAAGGCAACAAGAAGTTGCGCAAATTGCGCATGACCTTGGACAGAGAGGAAGGGAGATTTTATGAAAGAGGCAGCAGACAAGAAAAAGTATAAAGTGCCTTTCTGGAAAACAGTGAAAAAGCACTGGATGCTGTTAGCAATGCTGGCACCGGCAGTCATTTATGTAGTGATATTTGCTTACATACCTATGACGGGCGTTGTGCTTGCATTCAAGAATTATCAGTATGCAGGTGGTATCTATGGCTCTCCGTGGAATGGACTGGATAACTTCAAAGCCCTGCTGGTAGCAGGTAAGTTAGGCCAGGTAACAAGAAATACGCTTTTGTATAATATCGCATTTTTGTTCCTGGGAGTTGTATTTGAAATGGGCAGTGCGATCCTGCTGAATGAAATATTCGGCAAGGTATTTAAGAAGATTGCGCAGTCCTTTATGTTCCTGCCATACTTCATCAGCTGGGTAGTAGCAGGTGCAATCATGTATAACATCTTCAACTATGAAAAGGGTGTATTTAACCATTTATTAAATATGTTAGGTTCTACACCTTTTGACTTATACAATACACCGGGCGCATGGCCATTTATATTAATCTTTTTAAAGATATGGAAACAGACAGGATATGGCTCCGTTGTATATCTGGCAGCAATCACAGGCCTGGATCAGGAAATGTTCGAAGCAGCATCCATAGATGGTGCAGGTGTATGGCAGAAGATCAAATACATCACGATTCCTTCCCTGATGCCTACCATGATGATACTGGTATTAATGGGAATCGGTAATATCTTCCGCGGAGACTTCGGCCTGTTCTATCAGACAGTAAAGAGCAGTGCATTGTTACAGCCTGTTACGGATGTAATTGATACTTATGTCTTCCGTTTACTGATTAACAACAGTGATGTCGGTGTATCTGCGGCAGCAGGTTTATATCAGTCAGTACTCTGCTTCTTAACGATTACAATATGTAATAAGCTGGTTAAGAAAGTAGATCCGGACTACGCATTATATTAAGGAGGTGTGTAATATGTCAGCGACTCAGGTTCATCATAGAAAAATGACAAAAGACCAAATGATCGTGAATATTGTCGGCTATATTCTGATCGGCATATTTGCACTTGTATGTGTTGTCCCGTTTTATCTGATTATCGTGGCATCTTTTACAGATGAGTCAGAATTGATCAGAAACGGATATCCTATTATTCCGACCGTATTCAGTGTACAAAGCTACCTGCTGTGTTTAAAGAATCCTGTGTCCATAGCCAAGGCATATGGAACAACAATTGGTGTTACAGCAGTCGGAACCGCATTTGCAGTATTTATTGCAACGATGACAGGTTATGTACTTTCCCGTAAGGATTTCCCATGGCGCAACAAGTTTTCATTCTTCTTTTTCTTCACGACACTGTTCAGTGGAGGACTGGTTCCATGGTATATGCTTTGTGTACGTTATCTGCACTTTAAGAACTCCTATATAGGTATTCTCTTACCACTGATGTTCTCAGTATGGAACATGATCATTGCAAAATCTTTTATGAATGGTATTCCAAGTGCTATTACAGAATCAGCCAAGATTGATGGTGCTAATGATTTTGTAATCTTCATGAAACTGATACTTCCTCTTAGTAAGCCACTGATTGCGACACTCAGCCTTTTCTCAGCGCTGGCTTACTGGAATGACTGGTATAACTGTATGCTCTATATTACCAATGAGGATATGTTTACATTACAGTACTACTTACAGAGAATACTGGGTAGTGCAGAAGCTATGAGAATCGTAGCAGAGAAATCAGGTATCGCATTACCATCCGTTCCACTGGAAAGTATGAAGATGGCAATGACCGTTATCGCAACAGGACCGATTGTACTTCTGTATCCATTCGTACAGCGCTACTTTGTAAAAGGCCTTACGATTGGTGCAGTTAAGGGATAATAACGATTTATCAAAAAGGAGAGGACAATATGAAGAAGAAAAAATTACTTGCAACTATTTTAAGTATGTGCATGACAGCATCCATGCTTACAGGCTGTGGCGGCTCTGCTGCATCCTCATCAACGACTGACACAACAGCAAAAGATACTGCCAAGACAGAGGCGGCACAGGCAGATGCAAAGACAGATACAGCAGCAACATCAGCATCTCTGGACAGCTTACCATCAGAGGTAGGTCAGGGAACTATCGCAGCAACCCCTGAAATGTATGCTTCCACAGATCTGAGCAAGAGCTACACAGTTAATATGTATCTGATTGGTGATACACCAAATGACTGGGATAGTGTTATTAATAAAGTAAATGATTACTTACAGCCATTTAATACAGAGCTTGCAGTCACATTCATGAGCTGGAGTGATTATCAGACCATGTATTCTCTTGTACTTGCAGGTGGTGAACAGGTTGACTTGATCTTTACTGCCCCATGGTGTTTCATGTACAACGAAGCTGCAAAGGGCTCTTTCTATGAACTGACAGATGACTTTGTAGCAAACTATATGCCTCTTACAAGCAAGTACCAGGCAGCAGACAGCTGGGATGAGACAACAATATCCGGAAAGACAATCGCAGTACCATCCAATAAGGCACAGCCTATGGGTAAGATTGTAGCAGTCCGTCAGGACTTAATGGACAAGTACGGTATAAGCGAGCTGGATAACTGGGATGATTATAAGAAATATATGCTGACTATTGCAGAAAAGGAAACTCCTGAAAGTGGTATTTATGCGTTGGCGGCAGCCGGTGATAACAATGAGTTGTGGGATGTATATCGTCAGCAGACAGATACTTTCCTTGCCCTGGACAGCAGCTACCTGGATTTCATGTATGAATACAAAGGAGATATTCCTGCAAAAGAAGACATTAAGCTTGCTTATGAATTCGATTCCTTCCGTAATTATGCAAAAGATATGAAGGAAATGGCAGACGCAGGATGCTGGAGCAGATCAGCCCTGACTAATACAGTAACAGATGACGATGCTTTTGGTAACTTACAAGGTGCATCTATCGCATGGAATGGTTCTGTATTCACATATATGAGACAGGCTGAAAAGACAGACGGCGTAAAATGTATGGCATATGACCTGACAAAGGAGCATCTGGTAGGTGCAGAAGCATATTCTAACAACGATATGGCGATTGCAGCAGGTTCCAAGAATCCTGAGAGGGCAGCTATGGTACTTGACCTGATCAAATTTGATACTTATCTGAACAGACTGCTTATTCTTGGTGAAGAAGGTGTACATTACTCTATTGATGACCAGAATCAGTATACTAAGTTAGACAAGAGTGCAGACTATGCGCCATTTGCTATTTCAGCATCCTGGGCAATCAAGAACAGTGACTTGAGTGAAGCCGGTGTGGAAGAGCGTGAGAAGAAGATTACAGATGCATGGGAATCCAGAGTACAGATGAACCCTACAATTACATTCGTATTTGATGATACTAATGTAAAGGCATATGTATCCGCAGTAACAGCAGTTCTTACAGATTATGTACCTATGCTTGAGCTTGGTCTTGTAGATGATGTAGATACTACATTGGATGAAATGATCCAGAAGTGCTATGATGCAGGATTACAGCAGGTATATGATGAGTTCTACTCACAGTATGATGCATGGCTTGCAACTAGATAATAGTTACGGATCTGATAAAAAACGATGCGAAGAAAGCTGGCTGATGAAGTCAGCTTTCTTGCTATCAGGAAGGGGGTGTTGGTATGACAATGGAAGAAATTGCAAGGGATATGGGAGTGTCCAGAAGTACGGTATCCAGAGCACTTTCAGGGAAAGGCAGGATTGGAGAAGATACAAGGGCAAGGATCAGAGAGTATGTGGGCAGGCAGTCAGAGACAGAGAATCAGTCAACGAATAATTTAGCTGTAGTGCTTCCCAATGATGCCTATACGACCAATGCTCCTTTCTTTCAGGAGTGCCTGCTTGGAATCAGTGAAGTGGCGGCGGCGCTTCAATATCATGTCCTGATAACGGCAGGTGCACTGAATGATACCCGTGATATTAAGATGCTTGTGGAGGAACATAAGATTGATGGAATTATCCTGCTGAGGGGTGTAGAGAATGACAGTGTCTTAAAATACCTGACAGACCGGCACTTCCCGACAGGACTTACGGGAAGCTGTAAGTATGAGGAAATCCTGCAGGTAGATGCAGACCATTATCAGGCGGCAGCAAGCCTGATGTCCGTTCTGATCGGACAGGGATATCGTAAATTTGCCTTTGTAGCAGGCGATATGCAGTATCGGGTCAATCAGAACCGCAGCGAAGGATGTTATGCCGCTTTGAAGCAATATGGACTGGATATGGAGCAGCAATGCTATTATACTGATTTTAGAAACGCAGAGCCGATAGAGAACTATATTTGTGATATGATAGAGAAAAGGGTTGAGTGTATTGTATGTGCAGATGATGTCATTTGTACCCGTTTCATGTCCTGTCTACAGGCACAGGGTTATCGGATTCCTGATGATATTGGAATCGTATCACTGTGTAACAGTGCCAGTCTGGAGTGCTTTACTCCGGCAGTGACGGCAGTGAATGTATCTGCAAGGCAGATGGGGAATGTCATAGGAAGGCAGATGATCAACAGGCTGCGTGGAGAAAGCTACAATGCAAAGACAACCTTGAATCATGAAATCCTGCTTCGCAAATCGGCAGACAGAGGATATCGTATCTAATTGTGTATGGGAAAGGTCAGGGCAAGAGAATTATGTATTTATGTGATGAAAAGGTCAGAGAAAAACAAAATTTTAACCTGGACTGGTATTTTTATCATGGAGATAATCAAATACAGACAGGACAAACTCAGGTAAGTGACTATGAACCGGTAAAGCTGCCGCATGACTGGAGTCTGTACTATCCATGGAAAGAGGATGCACCATCCTGCGGTTCCGGTGGATATGCAGAAACGGGAATTGGCTGGTATCGTAGGATTTTTGACGTGAATCCACAGGCATTTATCAGGGGAAGAGTATTTATCCACTTTGAAGGTGTCTATATGCTTTCTACAGTGTGGATAAATGGGCATAAATTAGGACAGCATGTGTATGGATATACGCCTTTTGAATATGAAATCACACAATATCTGCATGAGGATGGCAGGGAAAATGTGCTGGATGTGAAGGTAGACAATTCTGCGCAGCCCGGTTCGAGATGGTACTCCGGCTCCGGTATTACAAGAAATGTATGGCTTGTGAAGACATCAGATACTTATATTGCGCCATTTGGAGTAGGAATCCGGATTCCCCGTATAGAAGAGGATAGAGCACATATATCAGTAGAAATCTCTCTTGCCCATGCAGAAGATAAGAAATTATCTGTTCAGACCACTGTATTCTCCCCGGATCATGAGATTTGTCTGGAGCTGTGCACTGACAGAAAGGGAGAAACCAATACACTGCATCAGCAGGGGATAATAGGGACGCCGCTTCTGTGGGAAGTGGACGCTCCTTTCCTGTATGAAGCGGTGACTCTGCTTTATGATCAGGATACCCTGATTGATGAGGTACATACCTTCTTTGGTATCCGTACTGCCGTATTTGATGCAGATAAAGGATTTCTGTTAAATGGCAGACAGGTGAAGTTAAATGGTGTGTGTATTCACCATGATGGTGGCTGTATGGGTGCAGCGGTTCCCCTGCCTGTATGGAAAAGACGATTAGAGAAGCTGAAAGAAATGGGAGTCAATGCCCTTAGAATGGCGCATAATCCACCAGACAGCGCACTGCTGGAGCTGTGTGACAGAATGGGCTTTCTCGTAATGGATGAAGCTTTTGACGAATGGCATTATCTAAAGGGTAAGGAGCTTGGCAGCAATACCCATGAAAGCCACGGCTATTCCCTGTGGTTTGATACCTGTCATGAAGAAGATCTGCGTACCATGCTGCTGCGTGACCGCAATCATCCAAGTATTATTCTGTGGAGTATTGGAAATGAAGTGCCTGACCAGACTGCGCCGGAGGGGTATCTTACAGCCAGACATTTAAAGAGCATCTGTAAATCCATTGACCCGCTGCGTGCAGTTACACAGGCAAATGACCAGATTGCAGCAGAGCCAAGGGCAGCCAGGGAAGAATTCTTAAACGAACTGGATGTAGTCGGATATAACTATGTGGGCAGATGGAGAACAAGGGCAGAGACTTACTATGATGAGGATAAACGTAAACACCCCAACTGGTGCATGATTGGTACAGAGAATAGCGGACTTGGTGGAATGAGAGGACGGTATCTCTTTGGCATGGAGGAAAAAGCAGGCTGGTGGATGCGTCCATATTACAGTGCTCCGATAGAGGTGGGACGCCTGCTTCGTTATACCATGACCCATGATTATGTGGCAGGAGATTTCATGTGGACAGGTATTGATTATCTGGGAGAATCCCACTGGCCTAACCGTTCTGCAAACGCAGGAGTGCTGGATACCTGCGGTTTTGCCAAGGACAGCTTCTATTTCTACCAGAGTATCTGGAGAAGAGATATTCCTGTTGCACATTTGCTTCCCCATTGGAATATGGATGTAGATCAGGGAACGATCCTTCAGGTGTTAGGCTATACGAACTGTGACAGTGCAGAGCTGATTTTAAATGGTAAATCCTATGGGAAAAAGGCATATTCCTACCCTGACTATGGAATGACACAAACCTATGGGCATTTTGATAAAGAGCCAATTCCTGCAAATACGGACAATCTGTTCCTTGGCTGGGATGTACCATATGAGCCGGGATATGTGGAATTAGTGGGCTTCAAGGATGGTAAAGAAGTCGTGCGTGACAGAGTGGAGACAGCAGGTGAACCATACGCAATCAGGCTCAATTGTTATCAGGATACTCTGGCAGCAGATGGGTTGGATGTAGGACAGATTGAGATAGCCATAGTAGATGAAAAGGGCAGACTGTGTCCGCAGTCAGAACAGTATGTTCAATTATCTGTAGAAGGTGCCGGCGAATTAATCGGCATTGATAATGGTAACTCAGCCAGTCATGAAAGCATGAAAGGAAGCGGTATTCATGTATCTGCCGGACAGGCATTTGCAGTAATACAGTCAACCGGCAGAGCAGGTACATGTGTTGTGAGGGTGGAGGCAGAAGGACTGCAAAGTGCCGGAATAGAATTATCCTTTATATAAACATGTATAAACAGTAAAAAGGCGTCTCCTGATGATCAGGAGGCGCTGTGCTGTCTTTTGCGGTAATCAGTTGGCGTACAGTTGTGACTGGACTTAAAGACTCTGTTAAAAGTTGCCAGACTGTTAAAGCCGCTCTGCATGGCAATGTCAGCAATGGAATACTCGGGATTATCTAGAAGCAGTTCTGCATGGAGCAGACGCCTTTTGGTCAGATATTCATAATAGGATACGCCGGCAAATTCTTTAAATAAACGGATAAAGTGGGATTTACTGAATCCGGTCATTTCCGCAAGCTCGTCCATGGACAAATCTTCCGTACAATGTTCATTCATATAAGTACACAAATTAAAGAAAGTATCAATATAAGATTGCTGCTTATGTTTCTTGAGACTGCTGAAGCTGTCAGTTTGTTTCAGACGCAGCCTGCCTGCCTGCACAAAAAAGGCAATTGCCAGACCGTGAATACTGGCTTCAAAAAGCGGTTCTACTGAAGTATATTCCTGATAGATCTGCATGAGGTACTGAACCAGTCTGGAATGTATCTCAGGGCATTCAGATTCCCGGAACAGGGCATAAGGAAAGAACTTGTTATAAATGGAGTCGAAGCCATTGACTTCTCTTAAAATTGCATGATCTACCTGAAAAATAAGCCTGCGTCCCCTGGGTGGTGCTATCAGTTCATGTATCTGTCCGGAGGGGATGATAAAGATATCATTTGGCTCCAGACAGTAGGATTGCTTCTCTATTACAGCAGTGTATATATTCTCAATTGGCATAATAATTTCCAAGTCAGTGTGCCAGTGAGCAGGATAGTTCTCTGCTTCTATATTCATATACAGACGAAACGCCTGTGTAGCCGGATGAAGGACGGTTTCACGCCTTCCATGCAACTCTTCAATCATAATAAATCCTCCTGATCAAAAATACTCATATTCTCAAATAATATCAAAATGTGATGCGGTACAAACTGCAAAATTTATTTAAATTATTGTTTAGATTGTACTTATCATAACAAAAAACAGCCAATAAATCTAGCGCTTTGTCGTTTGTTTTAAAGAAAATATATAGAAATTATGCAGATATGCATATATAAAATTTTGTAAAATGAGAATATTTGATAATTGCGTGACAATATTTAAGAGGAAAGCAATAGGCAAGTTGTATATAATTTGCTTATAAACGAAAATAAATTAGTGAAAATGCTAACTATATATTAAGTCGTCGAAAGAGGAGATGGGAGAATTGGAATTAGTACATGATCAGGACAAGAATCAGGAGTATCGTAAAGCAGCCAGAAAGCTTGTTGCACAGATGGATTTACGTGAGAAATGCAGCCAGACACTGAACTGGGCTTCTGCAGTGGATAGATTGAACATAAAGGCTTATAACTGGTGGAACGAGGCACTTCATGGAGTAGCAAGAGCCGGTGTGGCAACTGTATTCCCGCAGGCTGTCACATTGGCAGGCAGTTTTGATGAAGATCTGGTAGAAGAAGTAGCAGATGCCATATCCACAGAGGGGCGTGCAAAATATAATAACCAGCAGAAATATAATGATACGGATATTTATAAGGGACTGACCTTCTGGTCTCCTAATGTGAATATTTTCCGTGATCCCAGATGGGGCAGAGGTCATGAAACCTTTGGAGAAGATCCTTATCTTACAAGCAGACTGGGCGTAAGATTTGTTGAAGGAATCCAGGGACATGATGAGAAGTATATGAAAGCAGCTGCCTGTGCCAAGCATTTTGCAGTGCACAGCGGACCGGAAGACTTAAGACATCATTTCAATGCAGAAGTATCCAAGAAAGATTTATATGAAACTTATCTGCCGGCATTCAAAGCATGTGTGCAGGAAGCCAAGGTAGAGGCAGTGATGGGAGCCTACAACAGGACAAATGGACAGCCTTGCTGTGGAAGTGAAGAACTTTTGCAGAACATCCTGAGAAAGAAATGGGGATTTCAGGGTCACGTCGTATCAGACTGCTGGGCTATCCGTGATTTCTTCCAGGGACATAAGGTAGTAGATACCGCACAGGAAGCTGTGGCAATGGCTATGAATCATGGATGTGATCTAAACTGTGGTAACTTATTCTCCTGTCTGGAAGATGTCGTAAAAGAAGGTATGGTACCGGAAGAGAGAGTAGATGAAGCAGTAGAGAACCTGCTTACAACCAGAATGAAGCTTGGTACATTAGGAGAAGTCAAGGATAATCCTTATGATAAGATCTCTTTCCTGGAAGCTGATTCTGATAAAATGAAGCAGCTTAATCTGAAAGCAGCAATGAAGAGTGCTGTACTTCTGAAAAATGAAGATAAGCTTCTTCCACTGGATATAAAGAAATACAAGACAATCGGTGTGATCGGACCAAATGCTAACAACCGTAAAGCACTGGTAGGTAATTATGAAGGAACAGCATCTCAGTATATTACCGTAGTAGAAGGCATTCAGGAATATGCAGGGGATGAGGCAAGAGTATTATACTCAGATGGATGTCATCTCTACAAAGATAAAATAGAGAATCTTGCAGTTGCAAATGATAGAATTGCAGAGGTAAAAGGTATCTGTGAGTACAGTGATATCGTGATCTGCTGTATGGGACTGGATGCAGGACTGGAAGGAGAAGAGGGAGATCAGGGTAATCAGTACGCAAGTGGTGATAAACCAAACTTAAATCTTCCGGGAATCCAGGAAGAAGTACTGGAAACGGTGGCTGCATGTGGTAAGCCTGTTGTACTGGTACTGTTATCAGGAAGTGCACTTGCTATCAATTGGCCGGCAGAACATATTCCAGCAATCCTCTATGGTGGATATCCTGGAGCACAGGGCGGCAGAGCAATTGCAAAGCTGCTGTTTGGTGAAGCAAGTCCGGAAGGCAAGTTACCGATTACTTTTTATAAATCTCTGGAAGAACTTCCTGAATTTACAGATTATGCAATGAAGGGCAGAACCTACAGATATATGGAACAGGAAGCATTGTTCCCATTTGGATATGGATTATCCTATACGGATTTTGAAATCAGCAATGTGAAGCTTTCCACAGATGTGGTAACACAAGAGGGTATCAAGGTAGAAGCAGATATCAGTAATGTAGGCGAGTATGACAGCGCACAGACCTTACAGATTTATGTGTCTACAGGATTAAAGGATGCACCTAAAGCACAGCTGAAGGGATTAAAGAAGGCTGCTGTAAAGAAAAATGAAACGAAGCATGTGGAAATAACATTAACCGACAAGGCTTTTGCATTATACAATGAAGATGGTGAGATGGTACTGACCAAGGGCAGCTGTAAAATATATGTAGGAAGCAGTCAGCCGGATGCAAGAAGCCGGAAGCTTACAGGAAACAGCCCTGTAGAGTTTGAAGTAAAGATTCCTGAGAATCGTATCATTACAGAGTAATATAAAAGACATCATTTGGACGTAAAAAGGAGGAGATTTACTTGGCAAAAGCAAAGGTAAAAGCAAGTAAAAATGGGCAAATGCCTCTTGGAAAACATATCGCGAAGAACTGGCGTCTGTATATGTTTCTGGTAATTCCCATTATATATTATCTGGTATTCAGATATATACCAATGTTTGGTAATGTCATTGCATTCCGTAAATACCGCGCAGGTGGTGGAATCTTTGGTGTAGAGTGGAGTGGATTCAAATACTTCAGGCAGTTCATCAGGGATCAGATGTTCTGGAGAGCATTTGCCAATACTCTGAGACTGAATATCATTTACCTGTTATTCCGTTTCCCACTGACATTGATTTTTGCGTTATTACTGAATGAAATCAAGAACATTCACTGGAAGAAATTCGTACAGACAGTATCTTATCTGCCACATTTCATTTCCATGGTAATTATCGCAGGTATGATCCGTGAGATGTTATCTACCAATGGACCTATCAATGGTTTCCTGACCGCACATGGACATGAGGCAATTTCCTTTATGGCATTACCTGAGTGGTTCACAACCATATTCGTAGGTTCCGGTCTGTGGCAGGGACTTGGCTGGGGAACTATCCTCTACCTGGCAGCAATTGCAGGTATCAGTCCTGATCTGTATGAGGCAGCGGAAATCGATGGTGCGAACCATTTCCAGAGAGTATGGAATATCACGATTCCCTGTATCCTGCCAACAATTACAACATTGCTGATTCTGGATATCGGTGGTCTGGTAGGCTCCGGTGGGGCATTTGAGAAGGTATTCCTGTTGTATAACCCAATGACTTATGAGAAGGCAGATATCATTTCAACCTATGTATATCGAATGGGTATCGGTTCAGGTAACTACAGTTATGCTACCGCAGTTGGATTGTTTGAAGGTCTGATCAACTTAGTATTGCTGACACTTGCCAATATTGTATCCAAGAAGACGACAGAAAGCGGATTGTTCTAAGGAGGTGGAAAGAATATGGCAAAAAATATGGATATGGTCTCATCAAGGACCAAAATTAAAGTATCGACCGGATATCGAGTGTTCCAGGTATGTAACACAATACTTATGATTCTGGTATGTGTCATTACCCTGTATCCTTTCCTGTATCTGGTTGCGCAGTCTTTCTCATCTGAGTCTGCAATTGTACAGGGTCTGGTAAAGGTATGGCCGGTAGAGTTTAACCTGACTACATATAAGAGTGTAATTTCAAAAGGTGATTTCATCAGATATTATGGAAATACAATTTTCTATGCTGTGATTGGTACAGTTGGTTCTCTGTTATTCTCAGCAATGCTTGCTTATCCATTATCCAAGCCGGAGTTAAGACTTAATAAGATAGCAGCACCACTTATCATTTTCACCATGTATTTTGGCGGCGGCATGATTCCTAACTACGTATTAATGACTTATTTGGGACTGCGTGATACTGTAGCAGCATTCATCCTGCCAGGTCTGATCGGTACATATTATGTATTGTTAATGAAGTCCTTCTTTGCAGGAATCCCAAGAGAACTGGAAGAGGCAGGATCTATTGACGGACTCACTCATATAGGTATCTTCTTCAAAATCGTGCTTCCATTATCCAAGCCAATCATGGCAACTATGGCACTGTTTTATATGACAGGATACTGGAGCAACTGGTTCAACGCATTCCTGTACCTGGATGATAAGAAGAAATGGCCTGTAGCATATTATTTAAGACAGATCATCAATGGTTCTGCAACAAGTAATGACCCGGGTGCTACTGCTGATGCAGCGCAGATAGCATCCAACATCAAGTCCTGCTGTATGGTATTGACAGCAGCACCGCTTATCTGCATTTATCCTTTCATTCAGAAGTATTTCGTACAGGGTATGATGTTAGGTGGCGTAAAAGAATAAAACTATCAGGGGTAGCAAGCCGTAAGGCATGAAACTATATAAACAAGATGTTATTAGGGAGGTTAATTGAATGAAGAAAAAGAAAATTCTCAGTATGTTACTGGCAACAGTAATGGTGGCAGGAAGCCTTGCAGGATGCGGAAGTTCGGGGGATACGCAGAGTACTTCTACAGATACAAGCACAGGCTCTAAGACAGAAAATACAACAGGTACAGAAGCTGCATCCACGGAGGCGGCAGTCGAAGAGAATCTTGACTACCAGTATGGACTGGATACAACATTCCATTCTGATGATCCTGTAACTTATTCCTTCTTCTTCTCAGATGCAAGCTGGTATCCTATGGTAGATACCTGGAAAACAGAGGGTGTATTCAAGAAAATTGAAGATGTAACCAATGTAACATTAGATATCACAAGCATTGACAGTGGTGATTATAATCAGAAGGTATCTCTTATGATCAATGCAGGTGAAGCTGCTTATATCATTCCAAAGACTTATGATGAATCTCCATATGTAGATGGCGGTGCAATCGTACCTATTTCCGATTATACACAGTATATGCCTTACTTTACGGATTTCGTAGAGAAGTACAATATGCAGGATGACTTAAAGACCATCACAAAATCAGATGGCAAGTTCTACAGACTGCCAGGTATGCTGGAAGCTCCTGTTCAGGATTATACTTTCCTGATCCGTAAAGATCTCTTCGATGCAGCAGGTGTAGATGTAGCAGCAATCGAGAAGGACTGGACATGGGATGATCTCTATGATGCACTTGTTAAGGTAAAAGAGTACATGGTATCACAGGGCATGATCAAAGAATCCGATTATGTATGGAGTGATTTATGGTGTGGTAGTGAAGTAACAGACGGTTCCGGCGGAAACCTCTTAAAGCTCATGGCAGGTGCTTATGACGTACAGGCAGGCTGGTCTATCGGAAACGGTATGTTATATGATTCAGATAAGGATGAATGGTATTTTGGACCGACAAGTGATAACTTCAAGGCATATTTAAGCGAAGTAACCAAGTACGTACAGGGTGGAATCCTTGATCCTGAAACCTTTACACAGGATAACCAGACAGCCTGCAACAAGTTCTATCGCGGCGAGACAGCAATCCTTAGTGTAAACCGTTCCCAGTATACAAGCTGGTTAGCTAACCTGGATGAGAACCTCGGTGCAGGTAATTATGAAACATATCTGTGCATTCTTCCAAGAGGTGAAAAGACCAATTATCTTCCTGAAAATTCCAGACTTGAAAATGGTGTTATGATTTCCAAGAGAGCACTGGATGAATTAGGCGAAGAAGGCTTCATTAAGATGATCCGTTTCGTAGACTGGTTATTCTACTCACATGAAGCATATAACCTGACCAAGTGGGGCGTTGAAGGTGAGACATATCAGGTAAATGCTGATGGAACCAAGTCCTTACTGGATGGCTATCAGTGTGGTGGCCTTGGTATTGCAGGTGATGAGAATGACATTGATATCCGTTTACAGTGGGGCTACGCAGGTGGTAACTTCTACTATGGCGGTACTATCGCAGAAATGACAGATAACTTCAATCCTGATATTATGGACTTCGTAAACCGTATTACAGCAGCCAGAGATATCAAGCCTCTTGATCCTTCTTATGTAGCAGACGAAGAAGAGAACGAGCAGTTGAACCTTTGGAAGACACCTTTGATTGATAATGTTAATACATGGACATTACAGTTCGCAACAGGTGTTAAGAATGTAGACGCTGACTGGGATGCATACGTTGCATCCTGTGAAGGACTTAACAGCATCACAATGACAGATTACATCAACGAAATCTATCAGAGAACCAAATAAATTATGTAGAATATAGAGTAAGAGGCTGTTTTGCGCAGCCTCTTATTTTTGATAGAAAATATCCAGGTACGAAGATTGTTGGAGAGAAGCTTTCATGCTAAAATAAGGGAGAAAGGCAGGGTGATTGGTATGATTAAAGTAGATTTAATTACAGGCTTTCTGGGCTCAGGAAAGACCACTTTCATAAGAAAATATGCTTCCTATCTGGTAGAAAAGGGCATGAAGGTAGGCATTATAGAAAATGATTTCGGTGCAATCAATGTAGATATGGTCATGCTCTCAGATTTGGATTCTGAAATGTGTGATATAGAGCAGATTGTAGGCGGTAATGTAGAGGCAGACTGGAAGAGGCGATTCAAGGCAAAGCTTATTGCCATGGCAATGCAGGGATTGAAGAGAGTCGTAGTAGAGCCATCGGGAATCTATGATGTTGATGCTTTCTTTGATGTATTATATGAAGAGCCTGTCAGTAACTGGTACGAACCGGGTAATATCTTTACGATTGTAGATGCCAGAGTTGAGGATGACCTATCCAAGCAGGCAAGATATCTGATGACCTCACAGATTGCAAATGCCGGTGCAATCATATTCAGTAAAGCGCAGGAGGCTGCGCCGGAACAGATTCAGGAAAGTATAAAACGGCTCAACGGTATGTTAGAGGAATTTCACAGCAATCGTACACTTACAGATGAGGTCATCACAAAGCCATGGGATGAACTGACACCGGAAGACTATGAGAAACTGTTAAATTGCGGATGGCACAGTGCAGACCATGAGAAGCTGTGGTTCGATCATAATGATGCATTTACCTCTCTCTTCTTCATGAATGTGCATATGGCAGCAGAGCAGGTAAAAGGCACTGTAGAGAAATTGTTTGCAGATAAGAAATGTGGTCAGATCTTCCGTGTAAAAGGATTCTTCCCACAGACGGATGGCAGCTGGATAGAAGTGAATGCAACAAGGGATAGCTTCTCCATGAAGATGATAGAACAGGCGCAGGAGGTTGTCATTGTAATCGGACAGGGGCTCAAGGAGGACGCTATACGTGTGTATCTTACCGAGTTTGAATAAATGCATAGACAAAAAAAGAAAAATAGTCTATAATTGTATTAAATAAATATATAATTCTGAAAATATACAGGTAACTGCCGAGAAGGAGCGACGCAGTTGCCTTGTTCAGATACCGGGGGGTATAAGAACACAAGGAGGAACCAATATGCGTATCGTAGAGAAACTGCTGTACGGGATTGGTGGCTTGCTGGCGCTTATACTTTTTTTTATTCTTCTATGCCATTTTAATCCGAATATAACAGCAAAATTAGGTAATTCCATGGCTGGGCAGGAGCAGACAACAGCAGTGCCGGATGCAGCCACAACAGCAGATATATCAGCATTACCAACACAAACTACATCCACCAGTCAGAATATACCGGATGTAATCAATGTAGCTGCCCAGATTCCACAGGATGATGGAATCAGTACACAGCTATCAGGAGAAGGCGGCTATCAGGCGCCGGATGAGAATTCCATAAATGTACCTGGCAAAGTATCAGGCTTAAATGGTCTGGAAGTTGTAGAGGGCAAAGGCACTGAGATTACAGATCATAAAGCACAGGAGCTGAAGCAGACATTAGGCAAGGGCAATACAGGAGATGGACTTACCTTTGATGAGGTGATATATCCGTATTACCAGATGCTTAATGATACCGGTAAGGCGCTGTACCGTCAGATCTATGCCAATGCACAGGATCTCAGGAAGAGCTTTGCACCGGTAGAGGCTGTTTCTCCGGCTCAGCTTCGCAATGCTTTTATGGCAGTATGCAATGATCACCCGGAACTGTTCTGGATGAATACAGCATATGGGTATCAATATGCACCGGATGGAAGCATTGCTGAGATCGACCTGTCTTTTAATATTACAGCAACACAGATGGATACGGCAAAGGCGGCTTTTGAGGCAGGCGCTAAGGAGATTCTGGATCAGACCTATGGAAAATATACAGATTATGATAAGGAAGCAGCAGTGCATGATGCGATTCTTGATTCTGTTGTATATGATAAGAACGCACCCGTGAACCAGAGTGCATACAGTGCATTGGTAAATGGAAGAACGGTATGTGCAGGATACGCGAGGGCTTTCCAGTATATCATGCAGCAGTTGGGGATTCCCTGTTATTATGTAGAAGGGCATGCCGGCGAGAATCATGCATGGAATATCGTGAAGCTGGATGACGGATATTATAATGTGGATACGACCTGGGATGATACCAATCCCAACACGTATGATTATTTCAACTGTTCCGATGCAGATTATTCCAAAAACCATGTAAGGAGAGAGCTTTCTGTGTATCTTCCTCCCTGCAATGGAACAAAATACCGTAATCTGGAAGAGAATACACAACCAGAACAGGATAATAATACGCAGGATATTGTCTATGTAGGATATGTTACACCAACGCAGACTACCACACCTTCACAGTCAACAACCACGACAACGACTACTACGACACAGACTACCACACCGGATACAACTACAACAGGGCAGACAACAACAAGTGATAGTACAACCACCAGTGGAACGACCACACAGACCAGAATCACGGCACATGCAGTAAGCAATGCAGCCGGCAGCACGGATACGATTTCTGCGCTGGATGACTATTATGTAGATTGCCTGTCGCACATTCTGGACAGTAACAGCAATCCGGTTACTTTTACTAATGTAGTATCAGATGAGACATTGTGGAAGAAAATCGTAAAAGCATATGAAAAAGGTGATTTCGAGGAAGGCTATGCGATTAGGGCTTTGGTAGAGAAGCATATGGGAAGCTGTACAGTGGATGTAACAGGAACCTTGCAGTCAGATGGAACCTACAAGGTAACACATACTTTTACAATGAGATAGCAGAGGCTGATAAAAGGCATTCTACACTTTACACAAAGTGGGAATGCCTTTTTTGTGTACACTTAACAAATTGTCACACTTTACGAAAAAAAGCGAAATTTTTATATGGACGAAATGGAAAAGGAGGGGTATACTAGGCGGGTAACATGATGATAATTCAGAGGGAGGTATTACAACGTGAGAAAAAGAATGACAGCAGGATTCATGGGTATTCTTATGATACTTATGACAGTATTTACCTGTTTTGTTCCTGGGATGCAGGTACAGGCAGCAGGTAAGACATTGATCGTACATTATGGGGGTCGTGCAGATGACAATTATGAAGGATGGAATCTGTGGCTCTGGGAAGAAGGAAAAGACGGCCAGCAGGTAGACTTCACTGATACAGATGATTATGGGCAGGTAGCAGTGTATCAGACCAATCGTACACCGGCAAGTATTGGTTTCATTGTACGTCTGAATCAATGGGAGGATAAAGACATAGCAGATGACCGCTTCGTGACAATGGATGGTGATACCGTAGAGATATGGCTTACCAGCGGGGAAGCAGAATATGCCACACAGGCTCCTGATGGTGCAGCCACTTATGATCTGCAGGCATTGGAAGAAGCCAGACTGCACGTATATGAAGAGGCAGATGCTGCTAAGCTTAATATCCACTATTATAATTTTGCACAGAGCTACAGCAAAGATACTATAGAAGCCTATGCATGGGCAGGTACAGAGGTAGGCGGCAGCTATCCTTATGTGGAGACAGATGATTATGGTGCGGTATTCCACGTAGGCTTAAAACCGGAGGATGGTGTTACAACAGCTGGTTTTAAGATCATTGAAAATGGTGATGCGGATGCTGCAGCAGAGTATGAGGCAGACCTGACCAAGGCAACAGATCAGACTTTGGATGTATATGTTGTGGAAGGTAATCCTACATTCTGGTATGATAAGAGTGAGGCGGTATTTGAGCCGGTGATCGCAACAGCAGCTTTTAAGGATACGACAAGTAAGGAGATTGTGCTTACTGTGTCAAGGCCTCTTCAATCTGACGCAGCAGATGCATTTGAAGTGACAGATGATGAAGGAAATGCATATCCTGTTGCACAGGTAGAGATTGTAAATGACAAAGAAATTACACTGATCATGGAAGAAGAGCTTGCTTTATCAAAGGCTTATTCTGTGAACAGACAAGGATATGAAGGATGTTCGGTATCTATGGATAAAATTATTGGTTCTACATATTTTGATGAAGAATTGGCATATGACGGTGATGATCTGGGGGCTGTCTATACGAAGGAAAAGACAACCTTCCGGATATGGGCACCTACTGCCGTAGAAGTATCACTTAACCTATATGAGCAGGGTGATGGTGACAATTTAATGGAAACGATTCCAATGACAGCAGATGTCAAAGGAACCTGGGTATGTGAAAAGACAGGGGATCTGAATGGTGTATATTATACTTATTCAGTAAAGATTGGGAATAAAGTAAATGAAGTCGTTGACTTATATGCAAGAAGTGCAGGAGTAAACGGCAACAGAGGTGAAATCCTTGATCTGGAAGCTACCAATCCGGATGGATTTGATGCAGATGTCAGACCTGCATTCAGTAACGCAACAGATGCAGTGATCTATGAACTGCATATCCGTGATTTATCTTCTGATGCTTCTTCAGGAATCCAGAACACAGGTAAGTTCCTTGGACTGACAGAACGTGGAACGAAAAACAGTGAAGGACTGGCAACAGGGATTGATCATATTCTGGATCTGGGAGTGACTCACGTACAGATTCTGCCAAGCTATGATTATGCTACAGTAGATGAGACAAAGCTTGATACAGCACAGTTTAACTGGGGTTATGATCCTAAGAACTATAATATACCTGAAGGTTCTTACAGTACAGATCCTTACCGTGGAGAAGTGCGTGTCAATGAAATGAAACAGATGATCCAGACACTTCATGCGAATGGAATCCGTGTGAATATGGACGTTGTATATAACCATACTTACAATCTGGCAGATTCCTGGTTCCAGAAGACAGTGCCGGACTATTACTACAGAAAGAATGGTGACAACTATTCAAACGGTTCAGGCTGTGGTAATGAGACAGCTTCAGAACGTGCCATGATGCGTAAGTATATTGTAGATTCTGTTGTATACTGGGCAACAGAATATCACGTAGATGGTTTCCGATTTGACCTGATGGGCGTACATGACCTGGATACCATGAAAGCTGTCAGGGAAGCACTGGATCAGGTAGATCCTTCTATTATGGTATATGGTGAGGGCTGGACCGGTGGAGAATCAGCATTACCAGCAGCACAACAGGCAACGAAGAACCATATATACCAGTTAGACCGTGTGGGTGCTTTCAGTGATGATATCCGAGATGGAATCAAGGGTAATGTATTTGATTCCCTTGATAAAGGCTTTGTAAGTGGAAAAGAAGGCATGGAAGAGAGCATTAAGTTCGGTGTTGTAGCAGCCACTCCCCATCCACAGGTCATGATCTCCAAGAATGATAAGAAGAGCACGAACTGGTCAGGACAGCCCGGACAGAGCATTAACTATATATCCTGTCACGATAATCTGACCTTCTGGGATAAGCTTGCCATTTCCAATGCGGATGACAGCGAAGCTGACAGAGTGAAAATGAACAAGCTGGGAAGTGCGATCATCCTTACCTCACAGGGTGTTCCTTTCATGCAGGCTGGTGAAGAAATGCTTCGTTCCAAGCCAAATGAGAAGTCAGAGAGCGGATTTGATGAGAACAGCTACTGTTCTCCTGATGCAACGAACAGCATCAAATGGGATAATAAGGGCAATGTGATTGATACCTATGAATATTATAAAGGTCTGATTGCGTTCCGTAAGGCACACAGTGCGCTGCGTATGACAACAGCAACCGATATTCAGAATACACTTACCTTTATGAGTGGACTGGATGCAAATGTAGTGGCTTATACCGTTAAGGGTGAGGCACAGGGCGAAACAGCACAGAATATTGCAGTCATTTATAATGGCAATCCTGATGCGGTCACAGTAAACTTACCTGCTGGAACCTGGGATATCTGTGTCAATGGTGAGAAGGCAGGCTGTGAATCTCTTGGAACAGCCGAAGGTTCTGTTACAGTAGAAGGTATCTCTGCCATGGTCCTGGTACAGGGTGATGATACTCTTGGCAAGGCTTCCGCAAAGGATGAGCAGGCAGATACAACAGTAGAGAATGCACAGCAGACAAAAGGCGGTATCTCCACACCGGTTGCCATTCTGGTCGCAATTCTTGTAATTGCAGTAATTGTTGCAGTAGTTCTCATTCGTAGAAAGAAATAAATAACTTCATCCTTTTACCTTGCCAAAGTGAATACCGTCAGTTATGATACTGCTATGAGCGTAGTGTGAAAAAAGAATTTTTCACACGCAAAGGCATGGTAATTATTATGATTGGACAAATGGCAAAGGAGAATAGATATGTATCAGGTTATTGATGGTAAGAAGATTTCCCAGGAAATCAAGGATGAATTAAAAGAAAAAGCAGCTGCCATGGCAAAAGAGGGCAAAAAGGTAGCGCTGGCTGTTATTCAGGTAGGAAATGACCCGGCTTCCAGTGTCTATGTCAGAAATAAGAAAAAGGCATGTGAATATATCGGCATCGAATCACTTTCCTATGAACTGCCGGAAGAGACAACTGAGGAAGAACTGGTGGCGCTGATCGAGAAGCTCAATGCCGATGTCGGGGTAAATGGCATTCTGGTACAGCTGCCATTGCCTGAGCAGATCAACGAAGAGAAGATTATCCAGACAATCTCTCCAGACAAGGATGTAGATGGCTTCCATATGCAGAATGTAGGTGCATTGTGTACCGGAGGAAAAGGTTATGTATCCTGTACCCCGCTTGGAATTATTACCTTATTAAAACGCTCAGGAATTGAGATTGCCGGTAAGCGCTGCGTAGTTATGGGAAGAAGCAATATTGTAGGTAAACCTATGGCAATGCTTCTGCTTAGAGAAAACGGTACAGTAACCATATGCCACTCCAAAACACAGGATATGAAGGAAATTACCAGACAGGCAGATATTCTGGTGGTTGCAATTGGCAAACCAAAGTTCGTGGATGAGACCTATGTGAAGGAAGGCGCAGTAGTCATTGATGTAGGAATCCATAGAAATGCGGAGAATAAGCTTTGTGGTGATGTTGACTTTGACAAAGTTGCACCACATACAAGTGCAATTACTCCGGTTCCAGGTGGCGTAGGTCCTATGACAATTGCCATGCTGATGAATAATTGTGTCAGCTCAGTTGAATAATTAGTATACTTTCCCACTTATTGTGATGTGTTCCATAGCATCATAATATGTGGGAATTTGTAATTGTAAGAATAATCCGACAATACTATACAATATCACTGAAACAAGTTGTAAGTAATGCTAAAATGTATGAAAATTATACAGAAAATCTTGAAAAATTCAGAGTAAAGTGTTACACTACAATTACAAACAGAGAAGAAAAAAGAAAGAAAAAATAACAGACATCGACGTCTGGGAACAGGAGGTAAGTCCATTGGGAACGCCGGAGAGCTTCCATCAATATGACAGTGGTAATACTTAGTAACTCTTCGAGGGAAAGACCTTAAATAAATATGTGAATAGGAATAGAAATCAAAAAGAGTTGAGATTAACATTTAAGGTAACGAAGCAAGTAGTCATATTGAACAATACCATAATAATTGAAGTGATAGATGAGTCACAGAAAAGAGTAAAAATTGGATAACGAATTTCATTAGAGCGACCGTTATATCATAAATAAAATAGGTATGACGGTCGCTCGCTGTAATAATGGTAAAAGGGAGTGCGATAATATGGAGCTGAAAGATTTTATGAATATGAATAAGCTTCAGGAGATACAAAATAATTTCTCTGAGGCAACGGGCCTGGCGGCAATCGCTGTAGGCAAAAACGGAGAATATATTACAGAAGGAAGTAATTTTACAGACTTTTGTATGAAATATACCAGAGGGTCAAAGGAAGGCAACAGACGTTGCGTAAAGTGTGATAATGAATGTAGCGGTACATATTTCTGCCATGCCGGGCTTATGGATTTCTCTGTAGATATTGTAGTCAATGGGGAGAAAATGGGAGCCATTATTGGTGGGCAGGTATTACCCAAACAGCCGGATGAAGAGGAATTCCGTAATACTGCCAAAGAACTTGGAATTGACCCTGAAAAATACATACAGGCACTTCGTAAAGTACCGGTCAGTACTGAGAAGAAAATACGATCATCTGCTAATTTGTTGGGAATTATCGTAAATCAGCTGGTAAATCTGGAATATTTCAAGCATGTAAATGCCGGCAGACTGGATAAGGTAAAGGATGAGATATCCAAATCAGGAGAATTGATTGCTGAAATTAATGACAATACAGGTCATTTAAAAGGAATTGCAAACAGACAGACAATACTTTCCCTGAATGCAACGATAGAAGCTGCCAGAAGTGGAGAGGCAGGAAAAGGATTCGCGGTTGTTGCAAAGAGTATGCAGGAGTTATCCGGACAATCAGCATCAATATATAATGATATCGAAAAATCAGTGGGAGAGATTACCAGGCTTATGAGCGATATCTCGACTGCTTTTGAAGAAAGTAAATAGAAAACAAAAAACGCCAGTGATGGCGTTTTTTGCTTGGAAATATATTTAATTGGGAAAGAATTAACCAAAATATCTGTCTAAGAGTCCCTTGAGAGCCTTGCCATGTCTTGCTTCGTCACGAGCCATTTCATGTACTGTATCGTGAATAGCATCCAGATTGTTCTTCTTTGCACATTTTGCAAGGTCTACTTTACCTGCTGTAGCGCCGAATTCGCAGTCTACTCTCCACTTTAAGTTATCCTTTGTTGTAGCCTTCATATTAGGCTCCAGATCCTCACCTAACATTTCAGCGAATTTAGCTGCATGCTCTGCTTCTTCATAAGCTGCCTTCTCCCAGTAGAGACCGATTTCAGGATAGCCTTCACGATGGGCGATACGAGCCATGCACAGATACATACCAACTTCTGAACACTCACCTTCAAAGTTAGCCTTTAACTGATCGAAGATGTACTTCTTGTCTTCTTCGCTGATCTCGGCGTTGTTCTTTACAGTTTTGGCATATACACCATATTCATGTTCAGCAGCAAGAGTAAGGTCTCCTTCTACTTTCTTGAACTTATCAGCGCCTACATGACAGACAGGACACTCTGCAGGAGCTGCATCACCTTCATAAACATAACCACATACTGTACATACAAATTTCATATTCGTTTCCTCCTTAAAAATAAAATTAATGATTTTGTTGATTCTGCAGACAGTTTTTGCACAATCCGCAGAAGTAAATACTATGTCCCTGAATCATTCCGTCAAAGTTCTTAGCGGCTTCCTGGTCAATATAGGAGATGTCTCCCATATCCAGGTCTATGACACTCTTGCAGGAAGAGCATACGAAATGCTCATGGTTTGAGGTATCTGCATCGAACCGGTCAATTCCCAACTCGCCAAACTGTAATCTGGCAATCTCACCGGCGCCGGCAAGCTGTGTAAGATTACGATACACGGTACCGAGGCTGATATTGGGAAAGTCCTCTTTCACATGCATGTAGACAAATTCTGCACTTGGATGGTCTTTTCTACTGCGGAGAAAAGACAGGATAGCCGCTCTCTGACGGCTGTATTTCATCATCATATGTGTCTTCCTTTCAACTTTAACAGTAATGATTATCATTATTATATTCAGTAAATTATGTTTTGTCAACAGGTATAATCAAAAAGAAAAGACTTTTTTATAAAAAAACAATTAAGAAGCAATATCTGCGTTCACTATACAGGGAATAGTGTGGTATGATAGATATAACAACAGATTACAGAAAGGCATGATTTTTTATGAAATTAAAAACGAAAATGACGTTGCTTTTTCTGACTATCATTTTTGTTCCCCTGCTGTTCTTTGCCGCAGCATTTCTGGGAATAGGATATCACGAAAATGTGAATGTTATTCATGAGCTGACTAAGGAAGATGTAATGATTGGAGCCATGATCAGCAAGCGGTTCATGGGTTATCTGGTACTTGCCATGGCGGTGATTCTGATTCTGACCAGTGCATTGATCACAGCCTGGGTAAATCAGGATATCTATAAGCCAATTAAAGAGTTAAGTATTGCCATGCGTAAGATTGCAGAGGGGGATTTTGATTACAGATTTCCTGACAAGCAGGAGGGTGAAATAGGACACCTCTATGACAATTATGAACAGATGAGGCTGCAGCTTAAAGAAAATGCAGAAGAGAAGATGCAGAATGAGAAGAAGAGCAAGGAGCTTGTAAGCAACATTTCTCATGATCTGAAGACGCCAATTACTTCTATAAAAGGCTATGTAGAAGGAATTATGGATGGTGTTGCAGATACACCGGAGAAAATGGATAAGTATATCAAGACCATATATAACAAGGCAAATGATATGGACAGGCTTATCAATGAGCTGACTACTTATTCAGGTATCGACTCCAATAAGATACCATATCATTTCCACGTATTGAACATAGCAGATTATTTCCAGGATTGCGTGGAGGAAGTCGGGCTTGATCTGGAACAGAAGGATATCCAGCTGAATTATACCAACCTGGCACCGGCAGATACCTGCATTGTGGCAGATCCTGAACAGCTCAAGAAGGTCATCAATAATATTATCAGCAACAGTGTGAAGTATATGGGACATGATAAGGGTATTATTGATATCAGAATTCTGGATGAAGGTGAATCCGTACGGATAGAGATAGAGGATAATGGAAAAGGAATCGCGGCAAAAGACATTGGTAATATCTTTGAGCGTTTCTACAGAACAGATTCTTCCAGAAATTCATTGCAGGGCGGCAGTGGTATCGGTCTTAGCATTGTAAAGAAGATCATAGAGGATCATGGTGGTTATGTATGGGCTACCAGCAAAGAAGGCGAAGGAACCTGTATGCATTTTGTAATCCGTAAATATACAGATAAGAAAGAAAATAATGATGAAGTGATCGTATAGATTGGAAAGGATGAAAGAATATGAGTAAGATATTGATCGTAGAAGATGAAGAGGCAATTGCAGATCTTGAGAAAGATTATCTGGAATTAAATGACTTTGAAGTAAAGATTGAAAACAGCGGTGATACAGGTCTTGCAACTGCACTGGCAGAAGATTTTGACCTGATTATCCTGGATCTGATGCTGCCTGGCATTGATGGATTTGAGATCTGCAAGAGAATCCGTGAAGAGAAGGATGTTCCTATTCTTATGGTATCTGCCAAGAAGGATGATATTGACAAGATCAGAGGTCTTGGACTGGGAGCAGATGATTACCTGACCAAGCCTTTCAGCCCAAGTGAACTGGTAGCCCGTGTAAAAGCACATATGGCACGTTACAATCGTCTGGTAGGCACACATACGAAGGAAAATGACATTGTAGAGATCAGAGGTATCAGAATTGATAAAACAGCCAGAAGAGTATTCGTAAATGGCGTGGAGAAGACATTCACTACCAAGGAATTTGACCTTCTTACTTTCCTGGCAGAGAATCCCAACCATGTATTTACCAAGGAAGAGCTGTTCCGTGAAATCTGGGATATGGATTCTATTGGAGATATTGCGACAGTTACTGTACACATTAAGAAAATCAGGGAGAAAATCGAGACAGATACTTCTAAGCCACAATATATCGAGACAATCTGGGGCGTAGGATACAGGTTCAAATTGTAATGATGAAATCAATAATTATATATGAAGATAAAGAGATTCTAGTTATCCATAAGCCTGCAGGAATCGCAACACAGACAGCAAAGCTTGGACAGGCAGATGTTGTAAGTGAATTGAAGAATTATTTGAAACAAAAGGGAGAGAATACTTATTTAGCAGTAGTCCACAGACTGGATCAGCCTGTGGAAGGACTGCTGGTATTTGCCAAAACACAAAATGCTGCTAAGAAGCTGTCTGCGGATCTGCAAAATGGCAGATTGAAGAAATATTATCATGCATTAGTGCCTTTGCAGCCTGCACTGGATAGAAAGGAAGGTCATTTGACAGATTATCTGTGTAAAGATGGCAGAACCAATTTATCGAGGGTAGTCAGCCGGGATAATGCAGAGGGTAAGAAGGCGCAGCTGGAATGGAAGCTGTGTGGACAATACAGTCAGGGTGAGAATAACTATGCTTTGGCAGAGATTGAACTGTTCACAGGCAGACATCACCAGATCCGAGTACAGATGTCTCATGCGGGAATGCCTCTGCTTGGAGATAATAAGTACGGGAATGAGGAATCTGAGAAGCTGTCACAGGCACTTGGAATACGCCATACAGCACTGCTTGCCAGCCGGTTAAGTTTAAGTCATCCGGTATCAGGAAAGAAGCTGGAATATACGTTGCCTTTTCCCGATGAATGGCAGATACAAAATTAGAGATACAATATATAATGCATGAAAAATACGCATAAAAACTGAACATTGCTGAAAATAAAGAACACACTTATAGAGTTGACACAATATTCTGGAGCGGTATATAATGTAAGAACAGGAAACACTCATTTTAAGGGGGAGTAACTCAAAGGAGGCCATTAAATTGAGTATGGATGGTATGCAAAACTGGACAAATTATCTGGAAGTTATGCGAAATCGTCTGTTAATCGTGAACGATGCCGACAGTCTGATTGCGATATTAGCTGATGTAAAAAATATACCAATCGCGTTGTCTACCATAGAAGACGTAACAGACGGAACAGGACTGAATATGTCAATATCCGTAATATGTTCAGAGGTAAAAGTCATTGGCAGAGTCATGTGCCTTGTAAGTGATGATATGTTCACTACAGTACAATTGAATCTGGATACAGTGAAGACTGTGAATTCCAAGATTTCAGTTGACGGCAAAGGCGTTGTCATGAAATTAACTTTAAAAAACGGAGCAGAATTTCTGCTGATGTTCCACACGGATTTGGTGGAGGACGAGGAACCGTTATAAAGTGAAAAGGCATGGAGGCTGTAACGAAGGAGAAAATTTCCGGGTTACAGTCTCTTTTTTTATCAAATTTATGTTTTTTTATCCGGAAAGTTGTATAATGAAAACAGCGATTTTGCGTATTGGTCTGAATAGTTACAATGTATGTCAGGAGAGGGGGCTGGAAGTATGGAATATACCAGACAGAGTGATCTGAAAGTTACATGTATTGCAACTGTGGATGATATGGATTTCTTTGGAATTACAGTGGATGACATTCTGGACAGAACTGAGGCTGGACTTCATTTCCTGAAGAAAGTAAAGGAATTGTGTGGAACGACCCAGAAAGTAACCTGGACGAACATAGCGTACACGTTACAGATTGCCATGCTTCCACACGGAAGTCTGTCACTTGGATTCAGCGAGGAGATTCCTGATTATATTGAGAATCTGAAACATTCCATGATTATGGCAGATGAACAGACAATGGCTCCTTTAAAAGATTTCATTGAGACTTTGGAGAAGTCAGATGAAGATACAGCACGTAAACTGGTGGCGCGTTTTGAGAAGGACGCGCGGAAAGGGTAAGCACAGATGAAGACAAATATTAAGAAGATATATACCTGTTTCCCAGGTGGTAAGCACAAGGTTCTTACCATGAGCTATGATGATGGCAAACATGAGGACAGAAGACTGGTTGCACTTTTTAACCAATATGGGATTAAGGGAACTTTTAATGTAAACAGTGGTCTGGAAGGGGATCCGGTAAGAATCCCGCAGGCTGAGTACAGGGAACTGTATAAAGGACATGAGGTTGCCTGCCATACAGTATCACATCCGACAATTGGCAGATGTCCATTGGAACTTGTTGCACAGGAAGTAATTGAAGACAGGAAGAAACTGGAATCTATTATGGGCTATCCGGTTCGCGGACTGGCATATCCTAATGGCTCAGAATCTCCTGAAATCCGCGCCATGCTACCGGCATTAGGGATTCGCTATGGCAGAGTGGTAGGCAATACGGATGGATTTGCCATGCCAGAGGATTTCCTGCAGTGGAAAGCTACCTGTCATCATAATCATAACCTGTTGGAGCTTGGTCAGCAATTCGTAGACCTGCATAAGAAACAGTATCTGTATATGATGTATGTCTGGGGGCACAGCTATGAGTTCACCAATAATAATAACTGGGAAGTTATGGAAGATTTCTGTAAGCTGGTTGGCGGTAAGGATGATATATGGTATGCTACCAATATACAGATTGTAGATTATATGGATGTTGTAAAAGCAGCACAGTATGCGGCAGATGGTTCTTTTGTATACAATCCATGTGCTCAGAGCCTGTGGTTATGTGTGGATGATGAGAAGTTCGTAGAAGTAAAGGGTGGACAACAGGTTCAGTTGTAGATGCTATTTTGGAGGGTACAAAATGCAGAAATTAGTAAGTAGAATGGTTCGGCTATTCATGGTATTTGCAGCAGCGTGCTGCATTATGGCAGGTGCTGGTGGGGCAATGAGTGTAAAGGCAGCACAGACTAGTCAGGTCACAGAAGCACAGGCAGCAGATACGGAAGATACTGCACAGGATGATGGAAGCGGTGTAATGCTTCTGCTGGGCGGTATGCTTATTATAATTCTGGCTGTCGTAATTACTGTTGCAGCAACTGTTGTAGTAGCAGCACCGGCGGCAGCTGATGAAGTGTAGTATGAATGTGAATGCAGTACAGAAAGGGTCTTCTTTGAGGAGACTCTTTTTTTGTGACTGCCAGGATTGCGGAGGATGATAAAAAGGAGTATGCTAATAAAGAATGCGATGGGAGGAATGTTATGGAGAATTTAATATTCAGTTTGAATGCTACAATACCTATCTTCCTGGTAATGGTAGCAGGATATGTATTCAGGCAGATGAAAATTGTAGATGATGGTTTTGTGAAAACACTTAACTCATTTAACTATAAAATTACATTGCCGGTCCTATTGATTACAGATATTGCAGAGGCGGATTTCTATGCAGTATGGGATACGACATTTGTGGTTTTCTGTTTTGGAGTGACACTGGTCTGCATATTGTTGATTACTGTGTTTGCAGTGCTCTTTATTAAGAAGAAATCTATTCTGGGTGAATTTATTCAGGCATCCTACAGAGGCAGCGCAGCAGTTCTTGGAGTAGCCTTTATGGTGAATATTTACGGTTCAAGTGCAATTGCACCGCTGATGATTCTGGCGACTGTACCTTTGTATAATGTTGCTGCAGTCATGATACTGTCGTTTACTGCGCCGGGAAGTACAGGGCTGGACAAAGCAGGGTTAAAGAAATCTTTAAAAGGAATTGCGACCAATCCGATTATTCTGGGAATTTTAATTGGTATGATCATATCTGTGGCAAGGATACCGATTCCTTTTATCATTGATAAGACATTACATAATTTCTCAGTTCTGGCAACACCTCTGGCACTGATTGGTCTGGGAGCAGGTTTTGAAGGACGTAAGGCACTTGCAGAGATCAAGCCGACTATTATCAGTTCTTTGATTAAACTGTTTGTGATGCCGGCAATTTTCCTGCCTGCGGCAGCGGCGTTGGGATTTCGAAATGAGAAAATGGTAGCAATTCTGATTATGCTGGGAGCGCCGACTACAGTAAGCTGCTATATCATGTCCAAGAATATGGGGCATGAGGGCGTATTGTCGTCCAGCTGTGTCGTTTCTACTACCTTTTTAAGTTCAATTTTTATTACATTATGGCTGTTTATTTTAAAGAATTTTAATCTGATTTAACATACAAAACGCCGGATTCCATATCATATGTGAACCCGGCGTTTGTTATATGATAGCATTCTATGCTTTCAGTACTTCATCAATATTGGCAACGATATTTTGCAGATTCTGTGTAATATCAGCATCTATCTGATATTGCAGCAGTTCATTTAAGATGGATCTTGCCTTATCGGGATCATAGGTCTCCAGTGCATCGAATGCTTCGTGGAGCTGTTCTCCCCATTTTTTAAAGGTGATCTGATTGCCCTGTCCATCTGTAGCATGGTCTTTTAGACCAAGAGACTGGATATAATCTGTAAACACATCACAGGCTTCATCCCATTCAAAGGATAGCTTCTCCCAGTTGTTCTGTATGACTTCAAGATTGCCCGCATAGGCTTCTATCTCATGGAAAAAGGCAGTGTCTGTGAGATTACGAAGTCCCAGTGCATTGGATTTAACACGCAGCGCATGAACTTTGGCACCGTATTGCAGCAGGGTATCAGAATCCATTAGAGTGAATAATTCGTCTTCCTTGCGGTGGCTTTCCCCGACAAAGGTCAAAAGAAAATCATTGTATTTATCTACATTGCCATCCATATTCTGTAATGCCGTGTCTACATCAACGCCATTTTTGGCAAGATAGCGCATTTTAATGCGACAGTCTGTAATATATGTATCAGGAAGCTCTTCCAGATGGACAAGTGTCTGTTTTGCCTGATAAGCCAACATGGATAATTTCTGTTTCTTCATTAATAATTCTGTTCGCTTGGTGATATTCATGAACAGAGGATAGGCGGCACAGTAGATCAGAAGCTGTGGCATCAGATGCACAAGAGCCAGATTCAGGTCTTCAATGCCAAGATATATGGAGACATAGAAAGACAGAATCATTCCTACAAATCCACCCAAGAAAATATGGGAGGTAATGCGTTTGGAATAATACTGGCAGGCGATCAGTGTCGGAAGCAGCCAGATAATAGATGCATAGTGTGACAGTGTGGAAGACAACAAAAAAACAGCTGTCAGGTTACATCCAAGTATCAGTCCGGTCAGCAGATTAATGCCTTTTGAGCCCACAAGAAGAATATCTGACAGATGCATCAGATGATTAACAACGGCAGGCAAAAGTAAGATAAAAATACTGACAGGCGCTATGATCTGAAAAGCCAGCGCCGGGACAGATATGATGTGAAACAGAGTAAATATCCAGGCGATGCCGATGACCATTGCGGTAAAACAGGACCAACGGATTGCGGAAGTATTGGATATCTGTCTGTTCTCAAGAAAAATATGATTGTAATTGTATTGCATAATTACGTATCCCTCCGGTAGAAAATAAACAAAAGTTTCTCCTTCGTGATACTCCCCCTGAAATAAGCGAAAATCCGCTTATGCATTTATAGTATAACATAGAAAAAAAGTGCGGAAAAGTCAAAAGGTGTGTTCTTCTTTTGACTTTTTTTCGCACTTTACCATAACTATTTAGATATGTAAATGGGCTTTGAATCTGGATACAAAACGGAATGAGAAATAGACAATGGCAGTGTCAATAGGCAGCATAATTGCATTCTTGATAATTCTGGCAGGCAGAAGAACCATAAAGCCCTTTCCATAAAGCATAGAGATCCACAGAGTATTCAGACCGCAGTTGATTACGAGCTTTACAATGAATTCTGCGACAAGAACCCGCCAGATGCTGATGGGCTTCTTATAAAGAATGGAACCATATATAATGCCGGAGAGCATGGCATCAAAGGTAAAGCCAAAGAAGAATGGACCGGTAGGCTTGATGATGTATTTCAATACGTCCAGCGCTCCACCGAAGATACAGCCGGTAATAGGTCCAAATAGGAATTCTACGATACGGTTTGGCAGACCGGAGAAACCGATCCGGATATAGGGACCGACTTCAATAGATGTGGTATAGCTGAGTACGACTGCCAGTGCAGCCATAAAAGCACAGATAACCATGTTTTTGGTTACTTTCAGTTCCATAATGGAATCTGCATAGAGTTTTCTGATTTTTTGCATAAAAAAACCTCCTGTATGCAGTTGTCCTGTAAACTACATAAGGAAGATAAACGTTCGTCAATCCAGTATGTAGCAGCGGGATGCGAACCTTATACCGCAAGCGAAACCTTTCGGATGCTTTTCGTCCATATGACAACTCCCTGTTCATACGGCACTTAACGCATAATGTTCTACTCTGCAAAATTGTAAGCCACATATGTGGCGCCTATAGTTACCAATAAGGTATTCCCTTATAGTTGCACAGTATACTATCTGTATCTTTCTTTGTAAAGACAAAATATAATAAATATTAATATTTGTATAATAACATGCAAAAAATATACAGACACATTTGAAAATATGGCAAAATCAGCAAAGTGCATCTTGCATACAGGAAATAAATGTGGTAGCATATAGAAAGTATGTTCGATAATGGAGAGAAATTATGTTTGAAAATAATGAATGGAATATGATGTCTGTAATTCTTGCAGATATGGAACAGGATAAATGGATCTGGATCATTGGTATATTGGCTGTGCTGGTACTGGCAGCTGCCGCAGGGGTAGTATTGTGCAGGCGTTTCAGGAAACGTTACGCAGATGATGAGCTGGATGAGATGGAAGGACTTGACTTTGAATATTACTGCGCAGAACTTTTGCGCAACAGAGGATTTATAGAGGTTGAGGTCACAAAGAGCAGTGGAGATTATGGAATTGATATTCTTGCGGAGAAAGAGGGCGTGACCTATGCCATTCAATGTAAGCGGTATAATGGACCTGTAGGAGTAAAGGCTGTTCAGGAAGCGTATGCCGGCAGGGATTTCTATGACCGCATGGTGGGCTGTGTCCTGACGAATCAGTATTTTACCCAGCCCGCAGTAGATGCAGCACAGAAGCTCAAGATATTGCTGTGGGACAGAGATTATCTGGAAGAAATGATAGAGGAAGGATGTTAAGCTATGGATGAAGAAAGCGTATTATTTCAAAAGAGATTGGAAGAGCTTGCCCACAAATCCTATACCAACAGCCAGTATCTGTTTACAGGATTTTTGTCATTGGCAGAGCAGGATGTTTACCATAGAATAGAGCGGGAATTGTCCTACGTTCCTGTTACCATGTATGGAGGTACGGCAGACTGCGAGCGCATCATGCTCCGTTTCGGAAGTGAAGAGCTGTGTGGATGGGATGAGCCTTTTCCCATTGCCTGCGTAGAGATAGCTCCTTTGCTTGAGAAGTTCGGTGAAGAGCTTTCACATAGGGATTACCTGGGCGCGTTGATGAATCTGGGTATTGAGAGAAGTACACTGGGAGATATCGTTATGATCGGCAAGCATGCCTATCTGTTCTGCACAGATAAGATGGCACCGTACATAATCGAGAATCTGAGCCAGATCAGGCATACACATGTCAAATGCCAGTATGCTGCCCAGATACCGGAGAGTGTCATTACCAAGCTGGAGAGACGAAGCCTTGTAGTCAGTTCAGAGAGAGCAGACGGAATCATAGCCAAGCTCTATAATATGTCGAGAAGCCAGAGTGTAGAGCTGTTCCGGGGCAAGAAGATATTTGTAAACGGCAGACTCAATGAGAACAACAGTGGTACATTGAAAGCAGGAGATAAAATATCCGTGCGTGGATATGGCAAATTTATTTTTCAGGGGATTGCTTATGAGACCAAAAAGGGAAGATACTGTGTTGACGTGGATGTTTATGTATAGAGTCAGGTGTGCATAAAATTGTATATTTCAACATAAATATGGCTGCTTTCGCTCTATCTGGACAGGATATATTGCATTCATAAAATGTTGTTGCTATCATGTAAATACTCAAAATGTGTACAGGAGGATGAGGTCCTATGGAGAAGAAATCTGTATATGGAATGACAGAAGGAAGTCCGGCAAAACTTCTTTTATCTTTTACAATCCCGATGCTGATCGGCAATCTGTTCCAACAGTTTTATAATATGGTCGATTCTATTGTGGTAGGCCGTTTTGTAGGCGCAAATGCACTGGCAGCGGTAGGTGCGACAGGTTCCCTGAATTTCCTGTTTTTCTCCATGAGCTTTGGTGTATCTGCGGGCGTTGGTGTGGTACTGTCACAATATTTCGGAGCAGATAAATCAGATATGGTAGGAAGAAGCTTTGCCAATGGTATGTATCTTCTGGCGCTGGTATCTGCCATTATGAGTATCGTGGGAATTGTGTCTGCAAGAGCTGTTCTTATGCTGCTTAATACACCGGTGTCTATTCTGGATGATGCGGTGCTGTATATGAGAGTCTCCTGTGCAGGCATTCTTGCCATAGCGGCCTACAATGGAGTGGCAGCGGTATTGAGAGCCTTGGGTGATTCAAGAACACCGCTGTATTTCATGGTGGTATCCTGTATCATTAATATTGCACTGGATCTGGTATTTGTAATTGTCTGCCAATGGTCTGTATTTGGCGTGGCACTGGCTACAGTCATTGCCCAGCTGGTAGCGGCGATTGGTGCTTTTATCTATGCGTTTTGCAAGATTCCTATTCTGAGGGTAAACAAGGAATGCAGAAGAGTGAAGCCGGATATTATGGCGAAGTGTTTCCGGTTGGGATTTCCTATTGCCCTGCAGAATTCCCTGATTGCCTTTTCCTGTATCTTCCTGCAAAGAGTAGTCAATGGATTTGGAGAAGATGTTGTTGCTGCCAATACGGCACTTAGCCGAATCGAGCAGCTGGTCCAGCAGCCATATAACTCTCTAGGTGCAGCACTTACGACTTTTACAGGACAGAATATAGGAGCCGGCAAAGTAGACAGGGTAAAGCAGGGACATCGTGTAGGTGTCATATGTGTGATTGTATTCAGCTTACTTATGCTGATTCCCGGACAGTTCTTTGGCAAACAGATTATGGGAATCTTCGTACAGGATGCAGATGTTATAGCGATAGGGGCAAAAGGATTTGCAATTACAAGCCCATTCTACGCATTTCTGGGAATGATTTATGTATCGAGGGGAATCTTAAATGGTGCGGGTGATGCGGCGTATTCCATGATTAATGGACTTATGGAGATAACCGGCCGGGTAGGCTTTGCCAAGCCGCTTACGATGATACCGGCAATTGGTATGTGGGGTGTGTTCCTTACGACAGGATTGACATGGACACTGGTCAGCCTTGTAAGTATGCATCGGTATGCGAGAGGAAAATGGAGAAATAAAGCGATTGTATAAAAAAAGTGCACCTGGTAATTAAATCAGGTGCACATTTTTTTAGGTTTAAATTATACTAATTTCTGACCACATTCAATACAGAACTTGCCGCCATTTGTAGGAGTGCCACAGTTAGGGCAGAACTTGGGAACGGCACCTGCCTGAGGCTGGCTGCCTGCAGGAGCAGCTGTATTGGCATTGGCTGTCTGATTCTGCTGTGCAGCCATATTATTGATCATCTGCTGTCCCATCATCATGCCCATCTGCATGCTTGCCATATTCATGGCTACATTACCGCCGCTGTTACCCTTGGAAAGGGCATCTGTCATGGCGAACTGCTGGTAACGGTTCATATCACCTACCATAGCCTGGGAGGCTGCCTTTGCCTGCATAGCCTGAACTTCCTGTGGATAAGAGAAATTAGAGCAGTTGAAAGCAGTTACCTTCAGACCAATCTTGGATAATTCTGCATCCAGATCTGTCTGGATACCCTTGCTGATCTCCTGTGAGTTTACTTGCAGATTGAACATATCCTTGCCTTCACGGCTGATCCATTTCATCAGAAGAGGATCCAGGATGGAAATAACATAATCACGGATATCATTAATGGTATAAATCTGCTTAATGCCTGCAAGAGAGTCAATTAAGTGCAGGTAATCATCTACCTTTACATCAAAGGTACCAAAAGCCCTGATTGGCATTCCGCCGGGAAGTCCCGGAGCAGGAAGGCTGATTGCATTTTTTGTGCCCCATTTGATATTAAAGATTTTGGTATTTACGAAGAGGACTTCTGCACGAAGCCCACTGTTGAAGCCAAATTTGAAGCCTTTTAAAGTAGACAGGAAAGGGATGATCTGGGACTCGATCTCATAACTTCCCTCATCCTTGAAGATTCCTTCCAGCCTGCCATTATATAAGAAGATAGCATCTTGTCCCTGATGGACAATAAGACGGCTGTCTTTCTTGATCTCTCTGTTTGCCCATTTCCAGAAGATCACATCATCGCGATATTCTGTCCATTCAATTACATTTGCAAATTGGTTTCCAAATAATCCCATAAATTAACATTCCTTTCTGATAAATAATATGTAGATTCTGATTCCGGTGTAGTCTGTTCATATTCTGTAGTACGTCCATAGCTGCTGTCATCGCTGCCGCCTCCAAGGAATATGGCAGCAAGTACAAGAAGTATGGCTATTATGATAGCTGCGATCTTAACAGGACTCTTAGGATATGCGCCGTGGATATTGCCGGTCTGTCCATTGATAGCGACCTGATACAGCTTTCCTTCATAATAATAGGAGGTTGAGTATACAGGAACCAGTATATGCTTATAAGATTCATTACGATAACGTGAATGAAGCCGGACATCCTTAACACTGTCGTATCGGGAAAGGACATCATCACTTGCCAGGCTGCGAAGACGCTGTTCCATATCGTCTCTGGCTGAATTGCTGGCTTTTTCAAGGTCTACATTATAACATTGTGACATGCAGCCTGATAAATATTCAGGAGCATAGGAGACCAGTCTGCCCATATCATATGGTTCAATCTGACTCAGGAAAGCGGCATTTTCAGTGTTTACTGCCTTTTCCAGAATATCATCAAAATGTTCCTGCACATGTCCATGTGTGTGATACCAGTCGGTATGGGTCCTGGTCTGTACGTTGCCTTCTTTATCCTTATACTGCTCTGTCCTGGTTCTTCCACCCATTGCTGTATAATCTGCATCTGCATCTGCATCAAAGGTCCAGTAAGGAAGATAGAGGCTCTGGAAAGGATTGCCCTGATACAGGGTCTTTAATTTGCCGGGAGCCAGCCATCTGCGTTTCACCCATTTATGAAAGGTTTCCTTTGCAGCGTTCATGTCCAGATTAAAAGGAATGATGCCATCAGGTATGATAGCGTCCAGCTGCTTTTGTGCCAGTACATAGGAGGAACCACAGTAAGGACATACGGAAGTCGTATCATCCTTGCCAATCTCTAAAGTAGCGCCGCAGCCGGTACATTCCATCGTAGTGGAGGTCTTCTCGGAAGGACGCAGGGTTCGTTTGGCATCTATCGTCAATTTGTGTTCTATGATCTTACTTGTATCATTGAGAATAGGAACACAATTGCCGCAGTTGGGACATTTCATCTGTTTGGTTTCTACATCATATTCCATAATACCGTTACAGGATTCGCAGCGGTATACGGAAGATTCTTTATTATCCATAGTTTCCCCTTTCTGTGTATTTATCATATACTCTCTCGTAGATAATAACATTATATTCTTTTACGTTTTTTTTGTCTATAAAATATGGATTCTGTTTCCACAGAATCTGAAGAAATAACAAAGACTAAGCAATATTTGATAAGACTGAGTGTTATTTTGGGAGTATAGTGAGAGAGGCAGAAGAGCATTAGATTATGGAAAACTAAAATATTTCACAAATGAGTAAACAATCATTGCGTCCTTGTCCTGTTATTGTTATAATCAAGCTATAGTAGGTTACAGGCCGTATCAACGGCAGAAGAGAGGTAAATATGGGATTGGATGTAAAGGTTACAAAGGATAAAATTGCAGCTGGTAAAACAGCGCTTGGTATTGAGTTTGGTTCTACCAGAATTAAGGCAGTGCTTACAGATGAAGACAATCAGGTGATTGCAATTGGTAATTATGACTGGGAGAATCAGCTGGATGGGCATATCTGGACATACAGCCTGGATGCAATCTGGGCAGGATTACAGGGCTGCTATGCAGATCTGATCGCCCAGGTAAAGGCAGAATATGATACAGACGTAGAGACGATTGGAGCAATTGGCTTCAGCGGTATGATGCATGGCTATATGGCATTTGATGCCCAGGGAGAATTACTGGTTCCTTTCAGAACATGGAGAAATACCATTACACAGGAAGCCAGCAGGAAGCTGACAGAGTTGTTTGGCTATCATATTCCACAAAGATGGAGCATTGCCCATCTGTATCAGGCAATTCTGAATGGGGAAGAGCATGTAAAGGACGTCGCTTTCCTTACCACACTGGCAGGATATATTCACTGGAAGCTCACCGGAGAGAAGGTTCTGGGTGTAGGAGAGGCATCTGGTATGTTCCCGATTGATATTGCAACAAAGCAGTTCAACACCAGAATGATCGCTCAGTTCGATGAATTGACAGCAGATAGGAATTATGGCTGGAAGCTGGCTGACATTCTTCCCGGCGTACTGGTTGCAGGAGAGCAGGCAGGTACTCTGACAGAGCAGGGTGCAGCACTCCTGGATGTATCCGGCAAGTTAAAGGGCGGTATTCCAATGTGTCCGCCTGAAGGAGATGCAGGAACAGGTATGACTGCTACCAATAGTGTAAAGCAGCGTACTGGTAATATTTCTGCGGGTACTTCTGTATTTGCCATGGCAGTATTGGAGAAGGATCTGTCCAAGGCATATGACGAGCTTGATCTGGTTACAACTCCGGAAGGAAGTCTGGTGGCTATGGTTCACTGCAATAACTGTACTTCTGATCTCAATGCATGGGTAAATCTGTTTAAGGAATTCTACGAAGCAATGGGTCAGAAAGCAGATATGAACGAGCTTTATGGTACTTTGTACAGAAAGGCGCTGGAAGGGGATGCTGACTGTGGTGGCTTACTTTCCTATGGCTATTTCTCAGGAGAGCATGTGACAGGATTTGAAGAAGGCAGACCATTGTTTGTGCGTAAGCCGGATTCTGCATTCAATCTTGCCAATTTCATGAGAGTACACTTATTTACAGCACTGGGTGCTATCAAGATTGGCATGGATATTCTGGCAAAACAGGAAAATGTGAAACTGGATGAACTGTTAGGACACGGAGGATTATTTAAAACTCCGGGAGTAGGACAGAGAGTGGTCGCAGCAGCAGTCGATACACCGGTATCCGTTATGGAAACAGCAGGAGAAGGCGGTGCATGGGGCATTGCCGTACTTGCTAACTATATGAAGAACAAAGAGCAGGGTGAGACTCTGGGACAGTATCTGGATAACAAGGTATTTGCAGGCCAGGCATCTACCCGTATTGAGCCTGATGCGAAGGATGTAGAAGGTTTTGAGACTTTCATTGAACGTTATAAAGCAGGTCTTGCAATTGAGCGTGCCGCAGTAGATAACTTATAAGATGGAAAGGAAGCAAAGCAATGTTAGAGGAATTAAAACAGAAAGTATATGAAGCCAATATGGATCTGCCCCATTATGGACTGGTAACATTTACATGGGGTAATGTCAGTGCGATTGACAGAGAGAAGGGATTGTTTGTAATCAAGCCCAGTGGTGTAGATTATAATCTGTTAAAGCCGGAAGATATGGTTGTCATGGATCTCAATGGCAATAAGGTAGAAGGCAGATATAATCCTTCTTCTGATACACCTACCCATCTGGAATTGTACAAGGCTTTTCCTGAAATCGGAGGTATCGTACATACCCATTCAACATATGCGACGAGCTGGGCGCAGGCAGGAAGGGCGATTCCCTGCTATGGAACGACCCATGCAGATTATATGTATGGCGAGATCCCCTGTGCAAGAGTGCTGACTCAGGAAGAAATAGATGCAGGTTATGAGAAGAATACAGGTATAGTGATCATTGAGACCTTCGAGGGAAAAGACCCGATGGCAGTACCGGCTGTCCTTTGCAAGAATCATGGACCTTTTGCCTGGGGCAAGGATGCAAAGGAAGCAGTACATAACGCAGTCGTTCTGGAAGAGGTAGCCAAAATGGCATTATTCACAGAACAGTTAAAGCCGGATGTAGAACCTGCACCACAGAGGATTCAGGACAAGCATTATTACAGAAAACATGGTGCCAATGCCTATTATGGTAATAAAGTAGAGTAGAAGCACAAAGACTGTAACTATTCAGAACCCCATGCGCAAAATCGCATCTTCGATGCTTTATTTGGATAACAAGTTTACTTGTTATCTGCTTATTGTGGTTGCTTCGCCATATAAATTGTGTCAAATATGCTTATAAATAAGCATATTTTGACTCAATTTGCATGGCTCTGAATAGTTACAAAAAATTTACATTTACGATTATATGGATATGTGTTACCATTAATTAAGTAAAACGCAGCTATGGATGGTAAATATAGCTGCACACAAATGTTATGATGGAGGAAAGAACATGACAAATTTAGAGCTTCAGAAAATGGCAAATGAAGTTCGTAAGGGTATCATTACCGGTGTTCATGCAGCAAAAGCTGGTCATCCGGGCGGTTCCTTATCCGCAGCAGATATCTTTACTTATCTTTACTTTGAGGAAATGAACATTGATCCAAAAAATCCGAAGAAGGCTGACAGAGACCGCTTCGTATTATCCAAGGGACATACAGCACCGGGTTTATATGCAGCACTGGCTAACCGCGGTTATTTCCCGGTAGAAGATCTTGTTACTTTGAGAAAGTTAGGTTCTTACTTACAGGGACATCCCTGCATGCAGTCCGTTCCGGGCGTTGATATGTCTTCCGGTTCACTTGGGCAGGGCATTTCAGTAGCATGTGGTATGGCACTGGGAGCTAAAATGAGCGGTGATTCTTTCCGTGTATATACACTGCTTGGTGATGGTGAGATTGAAGAAGGCCAGGTATGGGAAGCAGCAATGTTTGCCGGCCACAGAAAGCTTGACAATCTCTGTGTTATCGTAGATAACAATGGTCTTCAGATTGATGGTAAGATTGAGGATGTATGTTCTCCTTATCCTATTGATAAGAAGTTTGAAGCATTTAATTTCCATGTGATCAATCTGGCAGATGCACATGATTTTGATCAGATCAGAGCGGCTTTCAAGGAAGCAAGAGAGACTAAGGGCATGCCTACAGCAATTATTGCACATTCCTTAAAGGGTAAGGGTGTATCCTTCATGGAAGGTAATGCAGACTGGCATGGTAAGGCTCCTAATGATGAAGAGTTCGCAATTGCAATGGCAGATTTAGAGAAAGTAGGTGAAGCATTATGTCAGAAGTAAAGAAGATTGCTACTCGTGAGAGTTATGGTAATGCTTTAATAGAGATTGGTAAGGAAAATCCAAACCTCGTAGTTCTGGATGCTGACCTTGCAGCAGCAACTAAGACCGGTATGTTTAAGAAGGTATTCCCTGAAAGACATATTGATTGTGGTATCGCAGAGAGTAATATGGCTGGTGTAGCAGCAGGACTTTCCTTAACAGGTAAGATTCCTTTCATGAGCTCCTTTGCCATGTTTGCGGCAGGACGTGCTTTTGAGCAGGTTCGTAACTCTATCGGATATCCTCATCTGAATGTTAAGATTGGTGCTACACATGCAGGTATTACTGTAGGTGAAGACGGAGCTACACATCAGTGTAATGAAGATATCGCATTAATGAGAACCATTCCCGGCATGGTAGTTATGTGCCCGGCAGATGATGTAGAAGCCAAGGCAGCAGTCCGTGCCGCTGTAGAATATGATGGACCTGTATATATCCGTTTTGGTCGTGCAGCAGTTCCTGTTATCAATGACACACCTGACTATAAGTTTGAGATTGGTAAGGGAACTGTAGTCAGAGAAGGTACAGATGTTACAATCGTAGCAACAGGTATCTGTGTAGACTCTGCACTGGGTGCGGCAGAGAAGCTGGCAGCAGAAGGTATCAGCGCAGAAGTTATCAATATCTGTACAATCAAGCCTCTGGATGAAGATATCATTATCAAGAGCGCAAAGAAGACAGGTAAAGTCGTAACTGCTGAAGAGCATTCTGTAATTGGTGGATTAGGCAGCGCAGTATGTGATGCATTGTGCAAATCCTATCCAACACCGGTATATAAGATCGGTATGCAGGACTGCTTCGGTGAGTCCGGCTCTGCCGCTGCGCTGGTTCAGAAGTACAAGCTGGATGCACAGGGCGTATATGAGCAGGTTAAGGAATTCGTAAATAAATAAACGAAAATGCTGATTATTATGAACAGGGCTTTCTGCCAAGTGGCGGGAAGCCCTGTTTGTTATTGAAAGAGAAAGGTTTATAAGCTTGGGATTGCGATTGTAAGACCTAGCGTGTAGAATAGATTTAGGAGTCTGGGGGATAAAAAGGAAAGGGATGGTTATAGAGCATGGTAAAAAATATGGAATTACCTTCTAATGATGGAGTGCATAAGCTTCATGTAGTTGTGTGGCAGCCGAATGGTGAGCCTAAGGCAGTATTACAGCTTTCGCATGGAATGATAGAATTTATAGAGCGATATGAGGGACTGGCACGATATCTGAATGAACAGGATATTTTGGTAATCGGAAATGATCATCTTGGACATGGGCATACTGCCGGAAGTGATGAGGATCTGGGGTATTTTTGCCCGGAGCATATGAGTGAGACTGTAGTAAAGGATCTGCATACAGTCACAGAGTACGCCAAGAAGGAATATCCGGGGATTCCTTACTTTTTGTTAGGACACAGTATGGGTTCCTTTATGGCAAGACGCTATCTTATGACTTATGGTGATGAGCTGACAGGTGCAATATTGTGTGGAACCGGGGAACAGACCAGTGCCACCCTGTTTGCCGGTAAGACGGCAGCAGGAATCCTAGGTGCATTTAAGGGTCAGAGATATCGTTCAGAGTTCATCAGAAAGACTTCTTTTAAAGGATATAATGACAGATTTGAAAAGCGTACGGAGAATGACTGGCTGACAAAGGATCAGTCTATTGTAGACTGGTATAATGGTCACAAGTTCTGTACTTTCGGCTTTACCATTAATGGATATAAGACTCTGTTTGAAGTACTCACATATATCCAGAAACAGGAAAATTATAATAAGATTCCTAAGAATCTACCGGTATATATGATTGCCGGAGAAGATGACCCTGTAGGCAATTATGGAGAAGGCGTAAAGCATATCTATCAGCAGTATAAGGACAGTGGCATAAAAGATATTTCAATCAAGCTCTATCCCAATGACAGACATGAAATCTTAAATGAGCTGGATAAAGAGACTGTATACGCAGATGTAGCAGACTGGATTGCAGGACATATGTAGAAATATATGTTTTGCGGATGTGCGATTGTATGATTAGAGGATGAATATGGAAAAGCATCAGACAGAATTTAAAGAAGCAATTGAAAATACACCTATCATTCCTGCCATAAAGGATGCAGAAAGCCTGGAACAGTGCTTAAAAAGTGACGCTTGTGTCATTTTTGTATTATTTGGTGATATTTGTAATATTGCAGAGATTGTGGAACGAATCAAAGCAGAGGGAAAGCTGGCGATGGTGCATATGGATTTGATTGCGGGGCTTGGAAGCAAAGAGGTCAGTGTTGATTATATCAAGGAAAGAACGAAAGCAGATGGCATCATTACGACCAAACCCATGCTGGCAAAACACGCAAGGGAGCTTGGGCTTGCTACGGTACTTCGCTTTTTTATCATTGATTCCATGGCACTTTCCAATCTGTCAAAGCAGACCAGAGAAGCCAGACCTGACTGTATTGAGGTGCTTCCGGGAGTCATGCCTAAGATCATACGCAAGATCACCGGTGAAAACAAAACACCGCTTATTGCAGGCGGGCTTATCTCTGATAAAGAGGATGTATGTAATGCGCTGGATGCCGGGGCAGTTGCCGTCTCATCTACAAATGCGAAGATATGGTTTCTGTAAATATGGAGGATATTGGGAGAAATATATATGTATCAGGTAGTTATCGTTGATGATGAAGTAACAATATCAGAAGGAATTGCGAATCTGTTTCCATGGAAAGAAATTGGATTTGAAGCACATGCGTTCAGCGAACCGGATAAGGCATTGCAGTATATTAACCAAAACCAGGTAGACGTATTGATGAGTGATATCGAGATGCCGGAAATGAATGGATTAGAGTTGACAAAAGAAATAGCAAAAGCTGATATCAAAGTTGTAATTATATCCAGTCACCAGAATTATGAATATTTCAGGGCTGCAATTCAGCTAAATGTTGTGGATTATTTACTGAAACCTCTTAAGAGCGCAGATATTATTTCTTGCTTTGAGAAAATAAAGCAGGAGCTTGACAGGAAAAATCATGTCGAGCAGGAACAGCCGAAGGGGTATTATGAGAAAATACTTGTCGAAGTAAAGTCGTATACGGAAGAACATTTTCAAGAAGCATCATTGGAGGAAGCGGCGGTGAGAGTCAATCTGAGTGCCAGTTATTTATCACGTATCTTAAAGGAGAAATGTGATTTCGGATTCGCAGAATATCTTTTGCAGATCAGGATGGAAAAGGCTGCTGCTATGCTGCAGGATCTGCAGTACAAAACTTACGATATTGCTTATTATGTAGGATATGATAATCCGAAGAGTTTTTCTCATGCTTTCAAAAATTATTATGGAGTGACACCTATGGATTACAGGAAAGGAAGTACCGCAAAATGAAAAAAAAATTTTTTTTAAAACGTTTTGCGGTATATTTTATGGCATTCTTTATACCAACTTTTCTGCTTTTTGTAATTGCAATGGTTATATTTGGAAATAATGCAGAGGAGAGAATCATCAGCCGTGAACAGAAGGTATTAGAGTCAACAGATACTAATCTGTCACTTGTAATCAACAATATAGCCATGCAGAATGATTTGTTTACAAAGAATCCATATATGGGAATTGCATTGAAAAATATATTGAAAAAATCTGATTTCATTTCATATAGTGATACGATTTATCTTCGTAGTATGAAGGCAATGCTTCGTAGTGTACAGGAAGTATATAGTTATGTATCGGATATAAATATATATCTGACAGGATACGATAGATACTATTCTTCGGAAAATGCTATACAGGATATAAGTGGAAACGAATATTGGCTGGAACAATGCAGGGGTATGCCTGAAGAAACGGAAACGCTGGTTAAAAGACATGAGTATGAAGAATACAGGAATACAAAGAATGAACTTACCGTGTATCAGAGAATGCTCCTGATGGATGGGTTTGTCATTATGAATATTGACTTGCAGGCATATGAAAATATTCTGGAACAGGCAGTGGGTGATATCGGAATGACTTTGTTATTTGTCAATTCACAGGATGAACTCATCATAGCATATCAGGATACCATAGGTGTAAATGACGAGATATTAGAAAATATAATGCAGAAGGTGGGAGAGTCTAAATGGGTAAACATAAATAATGAAAATTATTTAATTCAGAATCTTTATGACGAAAAATGTGAATTAGAAATAATAGCCCTAGTACCAAAGACGGAAGTTAATAAGGAATTAAGTAATATTTTTCCTGTTTATTTTCTTGTATTCTTTATTAACAGTATTATAGTGACTTTATTGGCTTATATAACGACTAAGAGAAACTTCCAACATCTTGATGAGTTTATCCAGATCTTTTCCAATGCTGAAAAAGGCATTTATGTGCTGGCAAAATCGAGTTCTCCGGCTAAAGACGAATATGACATTATCATGAAAAATATTGTGTATTTGTTTTTACAGAAGGTAAAGCTTGATAAACAGTTGGAAATCAAAAAGGAAGAAGAAAGAATTGCTGAAATTACAGCATTACAGGCACAGATTAATCCACATTTCCTGTTCAATACCCTACAAACAATACAGCTTGAAGTAAATCAGGTTGAAGGGAAAAATGGAAAAATCGCTACAACGATAGAAGAACTGAGCGACATTTTGAAATATGCATTAGGAAATTCTAATGAGAAAGTTTCTCTTGCAAGGGAAATTCAGTATCTGAAGAAATATGTGAATATTCAGAAGCTTCGTTTTGGAGATAAATTTATACTATACTATGAAGTAGATGAAGAGCTGATGGATTTTCAGGTTTTCAGACTTTTGCTACAGCCTATAGTGGAGAATAGTATACTTCATGGTGTACGTTATCGGGAAAAAGGTTATATAAAAGTAAAAATACATTATTCTCATACAGAACCTAAAGTAGTCATTTCAGTAATTGACTCCGGCATTGGTATGACAAAAGAGGAATTACAGATGCAAAGACAGAATATGAAAGACTATAATCCTAATCATGTAGGACTGGCAAATGTAAACTGCAGATTGAAACTGTACTATGGAGAAGAAGCTCAGCTGCATATCTATAGTAAAAAGGATATGGGAACTGTAATCAGATTCTGTTTGCCAAGAGAATCATAAAAATTGTGTGAGAATGACAAAAAATATTACCTTATCTTAAAAAATTAATAAAAAATGAGGAAAAATAAAAATATCCCTCCCTTTTTGAAAGAAACCTAAGGAGATATAATAAATCTATCTTAAGAGGTATTTTCAGAAAGGGAGGTTTTTATGAACAAAAAACTATTAGCAATGGGGCTTAGTGTAACAATGATAGCAGGGATGCTTACTGGATGTGGAAGCTCTTCAACAGAATCTGGTGATTCTACAGCATCAACTTCTCAGACACAATCAGAAGTTACAGAACAGAATACTGCATCTGAAATATCACAGACAGCAGCTTCTGATGACGAACCAATTACTTTAAGATTTGCATGGTGGGGCGGCGATGAACGTAATGCAGCTACATTAGAAGTGATTGAGCAGTTCGAAGCGCTTCATCCTAATGTAACAATTGAGGCAGAGTATGGCGGAAATGACGGTTATCATGATAAGCTGGCTACTCAGCTGGCATCAGGAACAGCAGCAGATATTGTTCAGGTAGACCCGGAAACATTCCCTCAGTATGTTTCAACAGGAGATTACTTTGTTAATTACATGGACTACAGTAACATGGATCTGTCTACATTTGATGAGAATTATATATCTCTGGAGATTAACGGAAGATATGATGGTAAACAGTTAGGACTTCCTACAGGTATTTCCGGAGCAGGTATCCTGGTAAATCAGGATCTTGCAGATGAAATTGGTATAGATTTTACACAGGCTTATACATGGGATGATCTGTTGGAAATGGGCAGGAAAGTTCGTGAATATGATGACAGTATGTATCTGTTATGTGCAAATAAAGAATATATCGTTAATCTGATTGTATTCAATTATGGCAAGCAGTTATGCGGAAGTACTTTATTTGACAAGGAGACAGGAGAGCTTAACATTACAGAAGAACAGATGGCTGAGCTTATGCAATATGTGAAGAAATTATATGATGAAGGAGTAGTAGCACCGGCATCATATCAGGCGGCTTATGGCGGTGATAATTTACAGTCAGATGCTAACTGGATAGCAGGTAAATATGTATCTGCACTTACTTACATTTCAACAATTGATGTCATGGTAGCAGCGAATGACAGTGCAAATTATTCAATGAGTCAGTTACCTATGTTATCAGGATGCACAGAAAAAGGATGGGCTTCTAATACACCTCAGGTTATGGCAGTGACCAAGACATGTGAGCATCCGGAAATGGCAGTAGAATTCATGAATTATTTCTTTAACAATGAGACAGCACTTGCAACATTAGGTGCCACAAGATCTGTTCCACCTACAGAGAATGCAAGAAAGATCTGCTCTGAAAATGGTAAGCTCAGTGAAGTTACTATGGAAGGTGCTAATATTGCAGCAGCAGCCGGAGGAACACCAAATGACAAGATTTCTTCTTCAGAAGAGGCAAAAACAATTCTCTTTGATGCAGTAGAGACTGTTGGATATGGTGCAACTACACCAGAGGAAGCAGCAAGCGAAATTATAGATTCTCTTTCTTCATTATAAAATAGTGTAAACACACCGGAGATGCCTTATTGTGCATAGGGCATCTCTTTTTTAGAAAACTGTTAGGGGTAGAAATATGAGTAAGACTCTTGGTAAAAAGGCAGGCTATTCAAAAAGGGATTTAAAAGCCTACTATTATATAGCGCCTTGGCTGATAGGGTTTGCAATTCTTCAATTGTATCCATTTATCAGTTCGTTAATTTATTCATTTGCAGACTATTCAATAGGCTCAAAACCCGACTTTATCGGATTCGGAAATTATATAAAATTATTTACAAAAGATAAGGAATTCTGGACATCTCTTCGTGTTACGATTGTATTTGCGTTAATGACTGTTCCGGGGAAAATAATACTTGCACTTGCAGTTGCCATATTCCTGAACAGAGATATCAGGGGAATCAATCTGATTCGAACATTGTATTATATACCGTCTTTGTTTGGAGGAAGCGTTGCAATTGCCATATTGTGGAAATTAATGTTCCTGGATAATGGTCCTATTAACGCTGTATTAACTGCTTTAAGACTGCCTAATGTACAATTCCTTGGAAGCACCACATGGGCATTACCAACAATATGTCTATTGGAAATCTGGCAATTTGGTTCGTCAATGGTTATGTTTCTGGCTGCATTAAAAAATGTTCCCAAGTCATTATATGAAGCGGCTGAGATTGATGGAGCAGGAAAAGCGAAGAGATTCTGGCATATAACTTTGCCTCAGATTTCACCAATTATTTTCTTTACAGTATTAAATCAGACAATACAGGCACTGCAAAACTTTACCTCCGCAGATGTAATAACAGAGGGTGGTCCTTTGAAGTCAACGTATGTTTTAGGCATGAAGCTGTATAGGGAAGGATTTGGTTATTTCAAAATGGGTTACGCAAGTGCTATTTCCTGGATTGTATTTACTGTAATATTGACGTTTACAGTAGTACTGTTTGCATCTTCAAAACTTTGGGTTCATTATGCAGATGAATAGTGTAGAAATAATAAATTCACACAAACAGGAAAGGTATGGTGAGTAGCATGAAATCAAAAAAGCGTAATTTATTTTTTGATTATTTATTGATATTTATAATCGGATTTGTTTTATTATATCCGATTATCTGGATGTTCTTTTCTACTTTTAAAACGAATGAAGAGATATTTGGTTCATTTAAACTGTTACCGGAATCTTTCTCATTTCAGTATTATATAGATGGCTGGAAGGGAAGTGGTAAATTTACTTATGCAAAGTTCTTTCTTAATACATTTATTATGGTGGTGCCAACTACACTATTAACAGTTTTATCGGCAACATTTGTTGCATATGGCTTTGCAAGATTTAATTTCCCAGGGAAAAAATTCCTTTTTATCTTATTACTTGCAATGATGATGTTACCTAATGCGGTAGTAATTATTCCAAGATACACTTTGTATAATAAATTTCATTGGGTGGATTCTTATATGCCATTCTATGCACCGGCGGTATTGTGCTGTAATTCATTTTTCCCATATATGATTATTCAATTTTTACGTGGAATTCCAAGGGAGCTGGATGAATCAGCATATATTGACGGATGTGGCACTTTCAAAACATTGACAAGAATTATTCTGCCTTTAATGAAACCTGCATTATTTTCTGCCGGGCTTTTCCAGTTCTTGTGGACATATAATGATTATTTTAATTCATTGATATTTATTAATTCAGTAAAAAAATACCCGATTTCACTGGCATTGAGAATGTCTCTGGATGCAGAGTCAGTAGTACAATGGGGAAAAGTCCTTGCAATGGCAACTGTAGCAGTCATTCCTGTCATGATTCTATTCTTTGCGGCGCAGAAATATTTTGTAGAAGGTATTGCGACAAGTGGATTGAAAGGTTAATTTACTGATTGTATATAACAATTGACAATTGTTAAAACAAAGAGTATAGTTAATATCGGAACAAGATATTGATACAGATATAACAAAGGCGTTTGTAACAGTAGTTTTCTACTGTTTACAAGCGTTTTTTTAGTCTAAGGATAAGAGAGCAGGGAATAAGAGAAGAATGTAAGGAGGGAACATCATTTATGACAAAATCAATTGCAATTAAATCTGCCTTTTCCTGTGGTGGAAAGGCATGGGATTACTTGGAACATATCAGCTGCAAAAATGTCGTACTGATCAGGGATAGCCAGATGAGCCAGGGAGTAAGTAATATTGTATACAAGATCAGAACATATATGGATTCCATGGGTGTAATCATGGGAGAATATGACATAGGCGGGGGTAAATTATCCCAGATCCAGCTGATAGGCGGTATTCAGTTCATGAGCGAGAAGAAGCCGGACATGGTGATTGCCATAGGTTCTGAGCTGACAATTAAGATTGCCAAGCTGATGCTGATATTTTATGAATATCCGGAGCTTGCAGACAGTACCATAGAGAATGCAGACACCAAAGGAAAAAGCCTTCATACCAAGCTTGTAGTCATTTCTGGGGATTCGGAAGAAGCAGAAGGTGTAAATCAAGTGAATTCCATTAAAATAGACAGTGACGATTTGAAATTCGAGTAAATGTATACGGATGCATAGAAAAAGAACAGCCACTGTAAAAACAGTTGGCTGTTCTTTTTTGGCTGTTTTGTAAATTCTATTGATAGGATGCTACATTGGATGCGTCTACCGGTTCAAATGGAACCCATACATATTTACCATCTTCACTGACATCAAGGCCACTTGAAGATGCAGACTGATGATTGGCAAGGGATACAGCAACTTTGACAGCGGCTTCACCCTGTCCGGTCGCAGACTGGTATACGGTAAAAGCCATGTCTCCGGATGCAATGGCAGCACATCCGTCTGTAGTAGCATCGACACCAAGGATTGGCACGGAGGATGGATCGATGCCATTGGCTTTGCAGGCTTCTACAGCGCCCAGTGCCATGGAATCATTATTGCTGATAACACAGTCAAATGATTTATTCAGATCAATGAAGACATTAAGCATTTCAGCTGCTTTATCTGTACTCCAGTCAGCGTAATCTTCAAATACGATATTTACCTTTTTGCCACTGTTCTTAAAAGCCGTTTTAAGTGCTTCTGTTCTTCCTTTGGTGGCAGAGTGGTTTTTTTCACCTTTGAAGATAACAACGTTGATTTCATCCTTGGAAGCCATTTTGTCAAGAACATATTCAGCCTGAAGCTGACCTGCAACTTGTTCATTGGAACCAACATACATATACTGGTCTGCTTTCAGCCGTTTATCAGCAGGGCAGCTGTTCATAAAGATGATTGGAAGATCGCCTGCGCAGGATTCCAGTTCTATGGCAGTATCAGCATCTACAGGAAGACAGAGAATAACGTCATAACCCTGTTCCTTGGCAGAACGAATCTGGTCTGCCTGTGTTTCTATTGTATTCTGTGCATCTACCAGATCAAACTGTGCGCCAAGGTTTTGGGCAGTAGATGCAGCAGCATCTGCCAACATAGCACGGAAGGTATCATTACCATCCGACATACACATAAGAATTTTAGTGTCGTTTCCGGAAATGACAGAAGATTGACTTCCGGTTTGGGCACAGCCAGTGAATAACAGTGTGGCAGCAAGAATGGTACCAGCTATTTTCAAATAACCTTTTTTCATAAGGTATGCCTCCTAAATTTTAAACTTATTAACCTGATTGGATAGTTCTTCAGCAGATACACTAAGCTCTTTGGAATCCTCGGCGGCATGAGTACTGCTCCTTGTAATCTCCTGCGCCTGGCTGACCATTGTATCTGATGTAGCAAGAATTTCCTGTGAGCTTGCAGCCTGTTCTTCAGAAATGGCAGCAACATTGGTTGCAACATCATCTACCTTGCTTACTTTAGTGACCATAGATTCTACGAGTTCATTAGCGGCAGCAATGTTCTGGAAAATAGAATCAAAGGTTGCTAATGCTACAGAGATTAACTGACCGCTTTCACCAATATTGCTGACGCTTACATTAGCTTGTGCCACACAGGCGTCAACATAACCATTAATCTGCTGGATTAAATTTTCAATAGTGTGGACAGATTCTGCACTGGTCTGGGCAAGCTTGCCAATCTGGGTAGCGACAACTGCAAAACCTCTGCCATTTTCACCGGCTCTGGCTGCTTCAATGGATGCGTTTAAGGAGAGAAGGTTGGTTTCTTCAGCAATATCAGCAATAACCGCTGTAATATTTGTAATTTCGCTGGATGCAGTACCGACCATGTCAATGGCTGCTTTCAGACTGTTAATAGACTCATTGATTGTCTGCATTGCAGTATTGACCTGATTCATATCTGTTCTGCCTTTTTCGGAGATTTCCACAGTTTCTTTCATTTTATTTTCTACCTGGGAGCCGTCTTCTCTGGTATCTGCAACTACATTTGCAAGGGTTGTTGCGTGCTCTGCAATATCGTTGACGGAGGCTGAAAGCTGTTCTACTGTTTCATTTAGCTGTTGCATGGAGTCGCTCTGTGTGGTACTTGCTTCACGCATTCTATCAGAAATCTCCAGACTTGACTGGGATTGTTCATGCAGCTTGTCAGATACATTATGAATAGAATCAATCATATCATGCATAGTGGCAAGGAATTTGGAGACACCGGAACTCATTTTACCAATCTCATCATTACTTGCAGCACGGACTTCAACAGTAAAGTCACCATCTGTCATCTGCGTTATGACATGGGTCAGTTCTTTTATTGGTTTAATTACAAGATGTATGACTCGTTCAATTACAACAGCAAGGACAAGAATACATACAATTCCAATCAGAAGCATGATGTTACGCACTGATGTAACGCTTGAGAAGATAATTGAGGTAGGAACGTAGGATACGAGCAGCCAGTCAGTTCCGTCAATGGTAAGGAAGGCTGTTTCGTTACCTGCTATTTCTCCCTGTGTATAGTCAGAAGCCTTCATTCTGGCAGCAACACCGCTTAAAAAGGCATCGCTGTTGGACTCATCCAATTTAGTGGAGATAAGAGAAGTATCACGATGAGCCAGAATGGTATTGTCTGTAGTGCTGACCAGAAACGCCTGTGCATCAGTCATTTCAATGAAGCTGTTTACAATAATGTTGATTCGCTGCAAAGACATATCAGCAGCAAGGACTCTCTGCTTGCCGGAACCGTCATTTAAGATGCCTGATGCACTGATAACGGCGGTTCCCTCAGAATTGGTATAGGCACTGGTAAAGCCCATGTTGATACGGGTAAGACCTTCTGTATACCATACAGAGGAAGTAGGATTCTGTTCCGACTTGGAAGATGCTGATGCGGTCATAAGATTGCCCTGACCGTCTGCCAGATATAATCCATCCGGGTAGTTGGAATTATAATCGTAGTACTGGTCTAACAGAGCCTGTAGCTGAGCATCGTTTGGTCTGGTCTGCTCTATATTATGTTTAATTACCTGAAAAGCAGACAGATTCTCATTAAGCCATGCTTCAATTTCGTTTCCCTGATTCTGAATGGAAGAGCTCAGCAGGTTCTCAGAATAATTGGCAATGACGCTCTTGGAAACCAGGTAAGAAATGATAGTCAATAAGGCAATAATGATAATTACGATTGGCAGAATGATCGCCAACAGTTTTGCTTTGATGGACACAAAATTTTTTTTGTTCATGCTTGCGTTAACCTCATTTCTAAAGCGCTATATGAATAAGATTTGTGGCGCTTTTACACAAATTTCTCAAATTCACAATTATTTTACTATAATTTCATACAATATTCCATATATATGAAGAAAAATAGATTAAAAACAGTTATATTTAAACAAAAAAGTTTGCTACTTTACAAATATTGTTTTTTGTGCTACATTGAACTTATATGGAAAAGCGATGATGAAGAGAGTAGATATATTGTATTTGTACAGAGAATGTCCTTTTGGCTGAGATGGACACGAAGAAGATATATCGAACATGGCTTCTGAGCAGCGCACCGAGTCAGTGTTATGACTGATAAGACTGCGACAGGGTTCGCCCGTTACAGCGACAGGGTATGCAGTACCCACAGAGACTTTTGCCGTGAGGCTAAGGTAAATTAAGGTGGTAACACGGGATATATACTCTCGTCCTTATAGATGATATAAGGACGGGAGTTTTGTTGTTATTGGAGCCGTTTTAATTATAGGAAGGAGGGCTTTTCATGGAGTTGGAGCTGCAAAAATATGAATGTGGAAGTGAAGACTATCTGATTTATGACTGTAACAGAAACCGGTATGAATTCGGTGCAAGGGAAGCCCGTGTCATGTGCAGCCTGAATATCGGGATATCAGTACGAAGAGTTCTGGTGGGACCCATCTGGCAGACCACAGGTATGACTTTTCTTATTTATGATTCGGATGGAACATTATCCGTTCCACAGACGGAGGATGTGAAAGTATTTGAGAAATACTTAAATGATGCCGGCTATGAGAAAACAGCCTGTTTGGATCATGAAATACGCAAGGTATGCAAAATTGCTTTCTTTGAGAATTTTGTAGAGAAGTATCAGCTCACAGAATGTAAGAAGCGCCATGATGTATCATAATGTATTTGTAACTATTCAGAGCCATGCAAATTAAGGCAGAATATGCTTGTTTACAAGCATATTTGACTCAATTTATATGGCGAAGTAACCACATGAGCAAAAAGCAAGCTGTGAAACAGCGATTTTGCGAATGGGGTTCTGAATAGTTACATGTATTTTAATAATGTATTAAAAAGAAAGGGTTGAAAATATAATGGAAAACAAAGGTAAGTATTATTTAACAACAGCGATTGCCTATACTTCAGGTAAACCGCATATTGGTAACAATTACGAAATCGTACTGGCAGACAGTATCGCCCGTTTCAAGAGAAAGGACGGCTATGATGTCTTTTTCCAGACCGGTACTGATGAACACGGTCAGAAAATTGAGTTAAAGGCAGCAGAAGCAGGGGTAACACCTAAGGAATTCGTAGATAATGTTGCCGGAATCATTCGTGGTCTGTGTGATCTGCTTAACATTTCCTATGATAAGTTTATCCGTACAACAGATGATTATCATGAGAAGCAGGTACAGAAGATCTTTAAGAAGCTTTATAATCAGGGCGATATCTATAAGGGAGCTTATGAAGGCTTATACTGTACTCCCTGTGAATCCTTCTGGACAGAGTCTCAGTTAGTGGACGGCAAGTGTCCTGACTGTGGACGTGAGGTAAAGCCTGCTAAGGAAGAGGCATATTTCTTCAAAATGAGCAAGTACGCTGACAGATTGATTGACCATATCAATAAGCATCCTGAATTCATACAGCCGGTATCACGTAAGAATGAAATGATGAATAACTTCCTGCTTCCAGGCTTACAGGATCTGTGTGTATCCAGAACCTCCTTTAAGTGGGGAATCCCTGTAGATTTTGATGATAAGCATGTTGTATATGTATGGCTGGATGCGCTGACCAACTATATTACGGGTATTGGTTATGATGCAGACGGCAACAGTTCTGAGCAGTATAAGAAGCTGTGGCCTGCTGACCTGCACCTGATTGGTAAGGATATCATTCGTTTCCATACGATTTACTGGCCTATCTTCCTGATGGCGCTGGGCGAAGAGCTGCCTAAGCAGGTATTCGGGCATCCATGGCTGTTACAGAACAACGATAAGATGAGTAAATCCAAGGGCAACATCATCTATGCAGATGATCTGGTAGATTTCTTCGGCGTAGATGCGGTACGTTACTTCGTATTACATGAGATGCCTTATGAAAATGATGGTTCTATTACATGGGAGCTTATGATTGAGCGTCTCAACTCTGACCTGGCAAATACGCTTGGTAATCTGGTCAATAGAACCATTTCCATGAGCAATAAGTATTTTGGTGGTGTAGTAGAGGACAGACATGCAGCAGAACCTGTCGATGATGATCTCAAGGCAGTTGTAACAGGTACTTATGATAAGGTAGAAGCCAAGATGGAGGATCTGAGAGTTGCAGATGCCCTGACTGAGATCTTTGCACTGTTCAAACGCTGCAATAAATATATTGATGAGACAGAACCATGGGTATTGGCAAAGGATGAAGCGAAGAAGGACAGACTGGCTACTGTACTGTACAATCTGGTAGAGAGCATTTCTATCGGAGCTGGTCTATTAGAGCCATATTTACCGGAGACAGCACAGAAGATCGCAGCACAGCTTAATACAACTGTAAGAGACTTCGATTCTGTGAAGACTTTCGGTCTGTATCCATCTGGAAATAAAGTAACAGAGACTCCTGAGATTCTCTTTGCCCGTCTGGACCCTAAGGAAGTTATGGCTAAGGTAGAAGAGCTGCAGCAGAAGCAGGCAGCCGCAGCCGGACAGATACAGGAAGCAGCAGAAGATGAGAATGTCATTGACATTGAACCAAAGGCTGAGATCACATATGATGATTTTGCCAAGCTGCAGTTCCAGGTAGGCGAGATCATTGCCTGTGAGGCAGTTCCAAAGTCCAAGAAATTATTGTGCAGCCAGGTAAAGATCGGCAGTCAGGTAAAGCAGATCGTATCTGGTATTAAGGCACATTATACACCAGAAGAAATGGTTGGTAAGAAAGTTATGGTTCTGGTGAACTTAAAGCCTACTAAGCTGGCTGGTGTTTTATCTGAGGGTATGCTGCTGTGCGCAGAGGACGCAGAGGGTAATCTTGCTCTTGTGTCACCTGAGAAGCCTATGCCTGCAGGAGCAGAAATCTGCTAAGTAAGAGGCTATATGGCGCATCCCTTTAGAGGGGTGCGCTTCTTTATAACCTAGGTTTATCTGTCTGATGGAGGGCAAGGCATGAAAGAACGGATAGATAAAGAAAGACTCCATTTATTTGCGCCAAGAGATATTCTGGTGACACATGTGGAGGTAGAAGGTATTATTTTTATTGAGAAATTAAAGGAAGCAGTAAAGAATGCTGTTGCCAGAAATGAGATACTAAATTCCAGAGTAGTCATTGAGAAGGATGGAAATGCTTATTATGAGACTCAGAAATTTGACGATAATCCCAATGATATGGTCAGAGTCCTGCATAATGTATACTGGAAGGATATCGTCAGTGAACAGGAGTCTATTGCATTTGATTTCGACCATGGAGAATTACTGCGATTTTATTATCTGATGAACGAGGATAAGCAGGAGTTTCTGATCATTGCGCATGCATTGTCAGGAGACGGGGCTTCTCATGGCTTTTTCCTGAATGATGTCATGAGAGGACTGGCAGATATGCCGGTCAAGGCAAAGCCGTTGACCCGTTTTCAGTTAAGCAGTCTTCCAAAGGAAAGTAGACTATCCTTTATGGAGAAAATGAAGCTGTCAAGTACACTTCGAAACTGGAATAAAGAAGGAACAGACTTTACAGAAGAAGAGTATTATCAGCTGCATGCCCAGGCATGGAGAAATAAAAAGACGTGGATTCAATATGAAACCTTTCATAAGGATGCCTTATACCGTATTGCCTTGTATGCAAAGAACCAGCAGGTAACGGTAAACTCTGTTCTTCTGACTGCTTTTGCCAGAGCGTCCAGAGAGCTTAGGATAGCAGTTGTTGTTGATGCAAAAGGACGTCAGCAGGAGGCAGGATTGAAACCGGACCAGATTGCAATGGTGCTAAGCCTTCGTGGAGAGTATGATGGGATGGGAGATTATGAATATATCTATCCGATTGAGTATTTATATGATGATACACTGGACTTTACGCAGAATGTGAAGAAGCTGCACAGCAGGATTCATCTGGATAACAGTAAAGAAAAATATCAGCAGCTTGGATTGCTTGGGGAATTGCCGGGAGAGCTGGTGGATTCTGTGCAGTTTCAACTGAATGGCCGCTATGTGAATCCGGTAACAGAGACGATCATGAAGCGATTGGGAATGGGTGAGGCGCCTAAGGGAATGGCAGTGACCAATCTGGTGAAAGTGCCGCTTGCGTCCCGGTATGGCAGTCTTCGGTTATATAATTATGTATTCGTGCCACCTGTTACAGCTAACGCCAGAAGAATTATCGGAGTCACCACATTTCAAGGTGTAATGAATCTGTCCTTTCATGCCATGGATGATGAATTTACACCAAATTCACGCTTATTTTACCAGAAGTCGATAGCATATCTAAGGGAATTATGATAGGATACAAATAAAAATGACATATATGTCAGAAATGAGGAGATTATGGAGAAAGTACAGGCAATATTGTTTGATCTGGATGGAACATTGTGGGATTCTTCCGAGGGTGTATTGAAGTCTTGGAATCAGGTATTGGAAATGCATCCTGAATGTGGAAGAGGACCGATTACGCAGGAAGAGCTGAACGGATGCTTCGGACTTCCCATGACTGAAATTGCAGCAAAGCTCTTTCCCAGGCAGACCAGTGAAGGACAGCAGAAGATGATGGATGAGTGTTGTGAAGTAGAGAACGCATATCTGCTAAGAAATGGTGGAATTCTGTTCCCACAGCTGGAGGAGACACTGGAGATTCTTCACAGGGAATATCAGTTATATGTGGTAAGCAATTGCCAGCAGGGATATATTGAAAGCTTTATTGCAGCCCATAAGCTGGAGCAGTATTTTGATGATATCCAGTGCTGGGGGGATAATCTTCTGCCAAAGGGTGAGAATAACAAGCTCATCATGCAGAGAAACAATATAACAAGGGCTGTATATGTAGGAGATACGGCAGGGGATGAACAGTCTGCCAGGGTAGCCGGTATTCCTTTTGTATATTGTGCGTATGGTTTTGGAGAAGCAGTTGCACCTGATTATACAATCCAGTCATTTGCGCAGCTTCCTGAACTGATGTCCCATATTGTTCTATAAGCAATAAATATAAATAAAAAAAGGCTTCCGGTCTTAGACCTTGGAAGCCTTCTCTAATGTAAAGATAAATTCTGTACCAACACCTTCGGTACTTACTACATTTATGTTCTCATTATGGGACTGGATGATCTCTTTTGCAATGGAGAGACCAAGACCGGTTCCTTTTTTGTCTTTTCCTCTGGAGAGATCAGTCTTATAGAAGCGGTTCCATATCAGTTTGAGACTATCCTTTGGAATACCGATTCCATTGTCTTTTACCGATACCAGAAGCTTGTTGGACTTCTCAATCGTCTCTACCTTGATAGAGGAGTTCTTGTGGCTGAACTTAATTGCATTATCGACCAGATTGTAGAGAACCTGTTGAATCTTGACCATATCAGCATTGACGTACATCTGCTCCCCGGTCAGAACCAGTTCAATGGTAATGAATTTGCTGCGGCAGGTGCCTTCAAAAGAAGCTGCTGTATTCTTGATGACCGGATTGATATCAAAATTAGTCCGATCCAGTATCATACCCTGTGTATTCAGATTATTCAGAGTCAGCAGGGAATTGGTCAGTTTGGTCAGTCTGTCAGTCTCATTTAATACGACACCGATATATTTCTCATGAAGTTCAGGGGGAATAGTGCCATCCTGCATTGCTTCCAGATAACCCCGCATAGAGGTCAGTGGAGAACGGAAATCGTGGGAAATATTGGCAACCAGTCTCTTCTGGTTGTCTTCACTCTTAGCAACCTCGCTTGCCATATACGCCAGGGAGGCAGCCAGATAACCAATCTCATCTTCGCTGTCTACCTGAAATTCATAGCGGAAGTTACCGATTGCGTACTGCTCTGTGGCATGTGTGATCTTGCGCAGTGGCAGATAGACCATCTCTGTGAAAAAGAGCAGAATAATCAATGACAGCAGGAAAAGAATCAGCAGTGTCAGATAAGATATATTCAGCAGAGAATCACAGGATGCATGCAGATCCTGCATGGAGGAATGGATGATTACATAGCCTTTTACTTTATATTGGGAAGTTATCGGGGCAAAAGCCGATATCATATCTTCATCGAACATACCGAAGAAATTGCCTACAGTATAGAAGGAACTTCCTGTCACCGTGGGACTGAAATTCGGTATCGTAGAGGGATTCTCAATATCCAGTGGAGAGCTGGAGTCCAATACAATAAGACCGGATGGATTGACAATCCAGACAGAGGCATCCAGGAAAGTATCAATGGCATTGATCTGTCTCCACACGGATTCCAGAGTGATCTCACTGTTATACAGGTCAACAGCATAGGAATTGGATATCAGCAAGGCTTCCTTATATAATGCATCTGCCCGTTCCCTTTTCATATGTTCCAGAGTCATGTTGGAGGTGAAAGTTGCTACCACAATAAATCCAAAGAAACCAAATATGAAATAGGCAAGTACGAATTTCAGATATAAAGTACGTTTCATAGCAAATACCTTTCTCTTTTCAGTAAAAGATTATGCGTTCTTGACTTCGAATTTATAACCAATGCCCCAGATTGTAGCAATTCTCCAGGTCTCATGATCCTTGATCTTCTCCCTGAGACGTTTGATATGCACATCTACTGTACGGGTATCACCAATGTATTCATAGCCCCATATCTGGTCAAGCAGCTGTTCTCTTGTATACACGTGGTTCGGTGAAGAAGCAAGGAAATACAGAAGTTCCAGTTCCTTGGGAGGCATATCTATATTTTTGCCGTTATAAATAACAGAATAGTTCGTTAAATTGATCGTCAGGTTAGGATAGCTGACCTGTTTGGAAGCAGGAGCCTCTGTAACAGGAGCTGCTGTTTTATAGCGGCGCAGAACAGCTTTCACTCTGGCAACCAGTTCCTTGGTGTCAAAGGGCTTCTCCATATAATCATCAGCCCCCAGCTCTAAGCCCAGTACCTTATCAAAGACTTCGCCTTTGGCAGAGAGGATAATGATCGGAGTCTGGGATTTCTGGCGGATCTCCCTGCATACCTGATATCCGTCAATGCCTGGAAGCATCAGATCCAGCAGAATCAGGTCAGGGGCGAAAGTATCTGCCGCCTGTAATGCGGATTCTCCATCATATACAATCTGTGTCTCGAAGCATTCCTTCGTCATATAAAGGGAAATAAGTTCTGCAATATTTTCATCGTCATCAACGATTAGGATTTTTTGTTTGTTAGCCATAAAGGGACCTCTTTCTATTTGAATTCAGCGATGGTTACACCGGCGTCGCCTTCGCCGTATTCTCCCAGATGGAAGGATTTCACATAGGAAACGCTCTTTAAGTATCTCTGTACAGCAGCACGCAGGGCACCTGTGCCTTTACCATGGACAATCCGTACACTGGGCGCATGGGAAAGGTAAGCGTCATCCAGATATTTATCCAGCTCAGAGATTGCTTCATCTACAGTCTTGCCCAGAAGATTGATCTCCATAGAGAAAGTGGAAGTCTTAGAGGCTCCGATACGGCTGGTATTGCTGCGTGTTGTACGTGCAGTCTGTTTCTTGTAAGGATTATTCGGCATAGCATCTTCATTGATTAGTACCAGGTCTTTAATATTGACTTTGCTGCGGATGATACCACACTGAACGAACATGTCGCCCTTGGCATCGGGCATAGAGCTGACAGTGCCTTTTAATCCCATGGATACGACCTTTACCATATCGCCGGGCTTTATCTGGCTGGGTTTTAATATCTTATGTGTAGGATTGGCAGCCTGCTGGCTGATCTTGGAATTCTTCTCACTGATTTTATCACGTACTTTGGTACGGGCTTTCTCCATTTCCTTCATGGAAGTACCTGTATTGTACTTCTGGAAATTACGGATTGTCTCATCTGCCACATCTTTGGCATCCTGCAAAATCTGACGGGCTTCTTCGTTGGCTTCCTTGAGAATCCTGTCCTTCTGGGCATCGAGACGCTCCTGCTTCTGTGTCAGTTTATCTTTTAAGGAGCTGATCTCCTGCTTATAGCTTTCTATTTCAGCACGTTCTTTTTCGATAGTCTTACGGCTGTTCTCCAAATCAGCCAGTAAGTCTTCAAAGCTTTCATCTTCCTCACTGATATGCTGTTTGGCTGATTCAATGATTTCATTGGAAAGCCCAAGCTTGGAGGAAATGGCAAAGGCATTACTCTTACCGGGAATACCGATCAGAAGCCGGTACGTAGGGCGCAGAGTCTCTACGTCGAATTCACAGCATGCATTTTCTACATAGGAGGTTGTCAGGGCAAATACCTTCAGTTCACTATAGTGGGTGGTTGCCATTGTCCGGATGCTGCGGTCATGCAGGTGCTTTAATATGGCGATTGCCAGGGCAGCACCCTCTGTAGGGTCAGTTCCTGCGCCTAATTCATCAAACAGACATAAGGAATTCTCATCTGCATGTTCCAGAATGGATATCGTATTCGTCATATGGGCAGAGAAAGTGGACAGATTCTGCTCAATGCTCTGTTCATCACCGATATCCGCATAAACCTCTGTAAATACAGACAGCTCGGAACGGTCAAGGGCGGGAATATGCAGTCCTGACTGTCCCATCAGTGTGAAAAGCCCCACAGTCTTCAAAGATACAGTCTTACCACCTGTATTAGGACCTGTTACGATCAGAAGGTCAAAGTCTTTTCCAAGTGTGATATCAATAGGAACGACTTTCTTCTTATCAAGAAGAGGGTGGCGTCCTTTGCGGATCTGAATGTAGTGTTCGTTATTAAATAAAGGTCTGGATGCGTTCATGTCAATTGCCAGGCCGGCTTTTGCAAAGATAAAGTCCAGCTGTGTCAGAAGTTTGAGATTATGTCCCAAAGCAGCAATATGCTCAGAGCAGGAAGCACTGAGGGTAGCAAGAATGACTTCAATTTCTTCTTTCTCCTGTAGAGCCAGCTCTTTTAACTGGTTATTCAGGCTCACAATGGCAGCAGGCTCAATAAAAAGTGTAGAACCGGTGGAAGACTGGTCGTGAACCATACCGGGGACATTTCCCTTATATTCGGATTTGACTGGAATACAATAACGGTTGTTACGCATTGTGATCACGGCATCCTGCAGATAGGTACGATAGCTTGTATTGACCATGTTGGTAAGCTGGGAATGAATCTTGTCATTGGTCTGGTTGATACTGCGGCGGATACGTTTGAGATTGGGGCTGGCATCATCAGCAATCTCTTCTTCGGAGATGATACAGCGATTGATTTCATTCTGCAGTGGGGTCAGTGGCTCCAGCTCTTCAAAAAGAGGCTTCAGGCTGTCAGCAATCTCTTCATCACGCTCTGTCCTGGCGTAGGATCTGGCTCTGCCGGCACATGCCAGAGAGGATGCGATTTTAAGAAGCTCAGAAGCAGACAGATTACTGCCGATCTCCAGGGATTTCAAGCTGAAGCTGATATCCTTGTTATCGCTGAAATGGATACGTCCACCTTTGATCAGGCGTGTAAAAGCGTCCGCAGTCTGTTGCTGGGCTTCTTCAATTGCAGCCAGTTCTGTCATGGGTGTCAGTTTCTTACAGACTTCCTTACCAGGCAGAGAGGTTGCTTTATCTATCAGTAAATTTATTATTTTATGGTATTCGAGAATTCGCAATGCCTTGTCATTCATAAATAGAACATTCCTTCCTGTAATACTATTATTGTGAACAGAATAAGTATATCACGCATTGGAAAACTGTACAACTTTCTTTACTTTGCAAAGGGGTTCGGATATACTATATGAGTAAAGAAAGCAGATACTGGAAAGGGATTATATTATATATGGAAGAGAAGCAACAGGACAATCAGAATCAGGAGTCTGAAAGAGCAAGTGATTTTGAGTTTTTGCAGGAGAAAATAAAGGAAAGACCGATAGATAAGAAAAAACTGTTACAAAGGACGGTCATTACGGCATCACTGGCATTGCTGTTCGGGCTTGTGGCATGTTTGACATTCCTGTTATTAGAGCCGGTGCTGAATAACTGGCTGTATCCGGAAGAAGAACCGCAGACGGTGACTTTTCCGCAGGAGAAGGATGAAATGTTACCGGAGGATATGCTGACAGAGGGTGAGACCGGAACGCAGACAGAGAGTGAGACAGAGACGGCAGAACAGGTAACAACACAGATTGCAGCAGAGGAGACACCAGCCAGTGAAGTGGAGACAGCAGAGAGTGCTTCTACAGAGAACCCACAGAAGGCATATCTGACTGAGTATCAGGCAATGTATGACAGTCTTCATCAGGTATATCAGGAAGCCTCCACCAGTATTGTTACGGTCACTGCGGTGAAATCAGATGTAGACTGGTTCAATAATACGTATCAGAGTGAAGGAAACATAGCAGGTGTTATTATTGCTAATAATAACAGGGAACTGCTGATTCTTACAAGAAAATCTCCTTTGGATAAAGCACAGAGCATCCTGGTGAATTTCTGCAATGGAGTCAGTGCAGAAGGAAGCATTAAAAAATATGATGTGAATACAAATCTGGCGGTCATTGCAGTGGATTTGAAATATCTGCGTGATACGACGCTGGATTATGTATCGGTGGCAACATTGGGAAGCTCCGTGAATAACGGACTTGCAGGTTCGCTTGTGATAGCTGTGGGTAATATCCAGGGATATAATGACAGTGTATGTTATGGTATGATCACTTCTGTAGGAAATGTGGTAACACTGGCAGATAATCAGTATAAGATGCTGACAACAGACATCTACGCCAGCCAGAGCGCCAGCGGTATTCTGCTCAATACGCAGGGGCAGGTCATTGGTATCATTGATAACACATATAATCATAGTGATACGAAGAATCTGCTGTCTGCAATCGGTGTATCTGAGTTAAAAGGCATGATTACGAAGCTGTCCAACGCAGAGGATGTACCTTATATTGGTATCTATGCACAGGATATTGCAAGTAATGTACGGACACAGCAGGGACTGCCACAGGGCGCTTATGTGTCAGATATAGATATGGATTCACCTGCGATGATCAATGGAATCCAGAAGGGTGATATCATTGTGCAGGTGGGAAGTACCCAGATTCACAGCGCCACAGATTATATGAATGCAGTACGTGGCTGTACCATAGAGCATGACGTTGAGATTACAATATTAAGAGCAAGTAAAGATGACTATGAGCAGATGATGTTTACAGTACAGCCTAAGGCAAGAAACTAAGAGAAAGGTATGGTTTAGAAGATGAAATATATTAAAGATTATAAAGACGGAGACAGAATATTTGATATTTATTATTGCAAATATAAGAGTTCGGCAGTAACAAAAAACGGTAAATCCTATGATAATGTGATCATTCAGGATAAGACAGGTACACTGGATGCCAAGATATGGGACCCCAATAATGCAGGAATTGCAGAGTTCGATGCAGGCGATTATGTAGAAGTATATGGCGAAGTTACCAGCTATAACGGTGCATTGCAGGTCAATATAAAGCGTGTCCGGCTTTGTCAGGAAGGAGAATATGATGAAGCTGAGTATATGCCGATGAGCAAGAAGAACATTGAAGAAATGTATACACAGCTTCTTACGATTATCAAATCAATTGAGAACCCTTACCTACATAAAATGCTCAATGCCTTTTTCGTAGAAGATAAAGATTTCATTGCAGCATTTAAGAAATCATCCGCTGCAAAGACCGTACATCATGGATTCATTGGAGGACTGCTGGAGCATACCCTGAGTGTAACAAAGTTATGTGAGTATTACTGCACAGCGTATCCAATCCTGAAAAGGGACCTGCTCCTGACAGCGGCAATCTGCCACGATATTGGAAAAACCAAAGAAATCAGTGCTTTCCCGGTAAATGATTATACAGATGCAGGACAGTTCCTGGGACATATCGTGATGGGTTCTGAAATGGTCGGCGAGAAAATCCGTGATATTGAGGGCTTCCCTCCTATGCTGGCTATGGAATTAAAGCATTGCATTCTTGCACATCATGGAGAGTATGAGTTTGGTTCTCCCAAGAAACCGGCACTGATTGAGGCAGTCGCTCTTAATCGTGCGGATGATACGGATGCGAAGATGGAGACATTTACAGAGATACTGGAAGCAACAGAAGAAACAGGCTGGTTGGGCTTTAACAGATTCTTTGAGTCTAATCTGAGAAATTCTTCTTTATAATAAGTCCGGAAAGGTACGGTAAAAATGGCACAATATTCCAAAAATGATATTGTAACAGTAAAAATAGAGGATATCGGAACAGAGGGTGAAGGCATCGGCAAGCTAGAGGGCTTCACCCTCTTTGTAAAAGATGCGGTCATGGGTGACGTGGTAGAAGCCAGACTGGTAAAGGTAAAGAAGAATTATGCCTATGCCAGACTGGAAAAGGTGCTGACATCTTCCCCGCTGCGTGTGAAGCCGGTCTGTCCATATCATAAACAGTGTGGTGGCTGTCAGATTCAGGCAATGAGCTATGAGGCTCAGTTACAGTTTAAAGAAAATAAAGTAAAAAACAATCTGGTGCGTATCGGTGGATTTGACCAGTTATTCATTGAGTCGGTGATGGAACCGGTGGTTGGTATGGAGCAGCCGTGGCATTATCGCAATAAAGCACAGTTCCCAGTGGGAACAGATAAGGATGGCAGGATCATTACAGGCTTCTATGCCGGAAGAACCCATTCAATCATTGCCAATACGGATTGTGCATTAGGCGTAGAAGAAAATGAACCAATATTACAGAAGGTATTGGCATATATGCAAAATGAAAAAGTGTCTGCTTATGATGAAACCACAGGACAGGGGCTTGTTCGCCATATTTTGATTCGCAAAGGCTTTACTTCTGGCGAAATTATGGTATGTCTGGTCATCAATGGCAAAAGTCTGCCAAAGGAGGACAGGCTTGTAAGCACTTTGCGGGAAATCCCAGGAATGACAAGTATATGGCTTAATTATAATACGAAAAATACCAATGTCATTATGGGAACAGAAGGCAGAGTACTATGGGGACAAAATACGATAACAGATGTTATTCATAGAAGATCCATAGAGGAAATTAACTCAGGTAAGGATTGCCTGCGGTATGATTCAAAGGAAAATGCACCGCAGGGTATTACCTTTGCCATTTCTCCGCTGTCTTTTTATCAGGTTAATCCAATCCAGACAGAAAAGCTCTACAGCCTGGCGTTGGAATATGCAGGACTGACAGGCGAAGAAACCGTATGGGATCTCTACTGTGGTATCGGTACAATCAGCCTTTTCATGGCGCAGTGCGCCAAGGAAGTCCATGGTGTGGAGATTGTACCGCAGGCAATCGAGGATGCCAGAAAGAATGCAGAGCGCAATCACATTGAGAATGCAACCTTCTATGTAGGCAAGGCTGAGGAAGTGCTACCGAGACTCTATGAGGAAGAGCATATATTTGCAGACGTTATCTGTGTCGATCCGCCCCGCAAAGGCTGTGATGAAGCTTGCCTTAATACTATCATTAAGATGGCACCAAAGAGAATCGTCTATGTAAGCTGCGACAGCGCTACACTGGCAAGAGATCTAAAATACCTGTGCGAGAATGGGTATGAGATCAGGAAAGTAAGAGCCGTGGACCAGTTTGGACAGACGGTGCACACAGAGACAGTATGCTTATTGTCCAAACTCCATGAGGCGAAGCACCATGTGAGTGTCAGACTGGATATGGATGAACTGGATATTACTTCAGCAGAGAGCAAGGCAACGTATGAGGAAATCAAGACATATGTGGTTGAGCATAATGATGGGATGAAAGTTTCAAATCTGTATATTGCACAGGTTAGGGCTAAGTATGGGATTATACAGCGAGAGAATTACAATAAAGCAAAATATGAAGATGCCAGACAGCCTAAGTGTCCGAAGGAGAAGGAAGAGGCTATTGCGGATGCATTAAGGTATTTTCAGATGATCTAAATATATAATGGGTCATTAATCGTTTACGTCAGAAAGATTAACGACAGACTAACAGTAGACTAACAAGAAACTAACGACGGACTAACAACGATATAATTGTTATGTAAAAGCAGGTATGATATTATTATCATGGATTTGATGTGGCAATGATTATCAAGAAAAAGGCATGATACATTATCATGGTCACTCAACCAACTAATAAAATTACGTATAAAACTAATAAAATACTAATATTTAGCCACTTTTATTTTTATTGTATATGTAATAATATTATTATGGCAATCGAAGCAGAGATGCTCCGGTTGCTTTTTTTATGCCATGAAAGGGGTGAAAAAGGTTTGATACACATAAAGGCTTATAGATTGCTATTCCGTATATGACAGATTCTTTGGATGCAGCATGAACTATTTGAAATTTTATAATACATATAAAAAGAAGCGTAAAGAGGATGCCATATAGATATCCTTTTACGCTTTTTGTTTTATATGGGAAAACAAGGAGGGAACACATGACAGTATATGGATATGTCAGGGTCAGTAGTAAAGATCAGAATGAAGACAGGCAGATGATTGCCCTGAGTGAAGTTGGAGTGCCTGAGAAAAATATATTTGTAGATAAGCAGTCAGGGAAGGATTTCAACCGTCCGAAGTATAAGCGTCTTTTAAAGCGGTTAAAGACAGATGATTTGCTTTATATCAAAAGTATCGACCGTCTGGGACGAAATTACGAGGAAATACAGAATCAGTGGCGGATTATTACCAAGGACAAAAAGGTGGATATCGTTGTCCTTGATATGCCATTGTTGGACACAAGGCGAGGGAAAGACCTGGTGGGAACATTTCTGTCTGACATAGTGTTGCAGGTGCTTTCTTTTGTGGCAGAAAATGAGCGAAGTAATATCAGGCAGCGGCAGGCAGAGGGTATCGCAGCAGCTAAAGCAAGGGGAGTCCGTTTTGGCAGACCGCCGGCTACTTTGCCAGAGAATTTTCATCAGGTTTATCAGCTGTGGAAATCTGGAAAAATTACCGGACTAGAGGCTGCCAGAATGTGTGATATGCCTATGTCAACATTTCGATATAGGGCTGAGATTTATGAAAATGCCAAGATATTGTAAGTAATGTTTTTTGCAGAATGGTGTACTTTTCTGTAAATCGATACATTTCCCCACAATATTACAATTATACATCTGTTTCGTTGGCTTTTCAACTTTTTCTCTGTAAAAATTTGATGTTTCACAGAAAAAACGCGCAAAATAAGGCTAACAAAAAAGTACACTTTTCAAAAAGGAGAACACGGAGATGGAAGAAAAACTTTCAATACTGATACAAAAGCCAATACAAACGCCGAATCAGAATCTTTATCAATTTCTGATGAATCGCTCTCGATTTAATGCCTGTAACGTTATCTGTAGATGCCATAGCATGGAACTGTCCTACAAGGAGCTACCGACGGAAACAGAAAAATATGCAAAGACATTTGCGGGAATTGGCGTGAAAAATGGGGATATTGTTCCCATTTGCACAGAACCGTCTATTGAGGCTGTTATCATTTTCTTTGCGTTGAATCGTCTCGGTGCAGTTTCTACATTCTTAAACAGCACAGCAAGCGAAGACGAGATCGTTCACTATTCCAACTTGTATAATGCCCGACTGCTTTTGCTGTCAATGCAATCTGCGCAGCGACTTAATCAAGAAAAACTGCAGGAGCAGAGCGGTGTCCAAAATATTTTCATTATCTCCTCTGAACAGAACAAACGATCTCATGACGATTCTTTGTTTTCTGAATTGAATACAAAATATGCTGGAACCAGAGTTGAACTGGATGTGTGCGGAAAAGACGTTCCTGCACATATTTCTTACACCAGCGGCACTACGGGACTGCCCAAAGCAATTCTGTTATCGAATGAAAATATCATGGCGGAAATGATCGCACTTCTGAAAGTCACAAAGATGCAATTGGGACCTAAAGGCAATCTTATGCAAGTAGTTCCATTTAACTATCCGTATGGCTTTATCATTTCTACATTGCTGCCAATTTTTGCGGGTAAAACAGCTGCTTTGTCTCCAAAGCTCACTCTTAAAAACATTGGTGAATATCTGGAAAAATATAAGCCTCGCTACATCAACGGAATTCCGTCTTTTTACAAGGCAATGGTTGCAGATTCTACTATTCAGAGCATGGATCTTTCTTTCATCAGTTATCCTGTTACAGGAGGAGATACGCTGGACAATAAGATGGAACGTGAGATAAATAAGTTTCTGAAAACGCACGGAAGTAAGGGAAAAATATCTAACGGATGCGGAAACGGAGAAGGATGCGGAAGTTTGTTGAATCCGGCTTCAGTTGTACATAAGTATGTAACTGGTAGTTGCGGCAGACCAATTCCGGGGCTTAGCGTAAAATTGATCGATGATGAAACAGGAATTCCTGTGGTGGTTGGAAAAAGCGGGCGCTTCTGTTTTTCCGGAACCAACGTCATGATGGAATATTACAACGATGCAAATGCTACTGACAAAGCGTTACATTATGATGAAGAAGGCCGGAAATGGTTTTATACTGACACTTTTATGCATATGGATGAAAAATATTGGATGTTTATGGACGGACGAGAGCGCCGGTTCTTCATTACCTTTGATGAAATGGGTTCTCCTTACAAAGTGTACTGTGACTACGTCCAAAAGGTAATTGCAGAGTCTATGCTGGAAATCGCGGATTGCGCCGTGGTTCAGAGAGAAGACGAAACAAGAAGCTTTGTTCCGATTGCTTTTGTTTGCCTACAAAAACAGGAAAAATGGAATGACCAGTTTATACTTGATTTGCAGAAGCAATGCCAGAAGAAGCTTCAGAACTGTGCCGTCCCGGTGGAGTTCATCCAGATTAAGAAACTGCCCCTGACAGTTGCAGGAAAAGTTGACTACCGTGCTTTGGAATGTGAAGCACAGAAGTAAATTGAGAGCTGACATTCTATGGAACAGTAAATTTAGCTTACGAGGGGGTGGCATGATATGAGCCTATCTTTCATCCGCAGGTTGACCATGCCGCTGCCAGAGCTGGAAGTCTATTACCGGGAGCGAAGAAAAGAAAGGTTTGCGCAGGGAAAAAGGTTAAAGAATATCCAGCTTAGAGAAGCGTTCTATCCGCTGTTTGCTGTCTTTCTCAAGCTGGACAGGCTGTTCCGAAAGCAGAAAGTCACCGCTATTGGCAACCGGAAAAAGTATAAAGGACAAGTGATTTTTGCCTGTACCCACACCTGGGAAAATGACTTGGAAAACATTTACGAGGTGTTGGGTCGGGGCTGCTGGTGGTTTGTTGGTGATCCCTGTGTCTTATATAAGGATATTTCCGGTCTTCTGGTGTACCTGAACGGCAGCATCTTTCTGGAAACCGATGACAAGGAAGATCGCCACATAGCCTTTCTTCGCTCTGTCGAGTTGCTGAAAGGTGGCGGCTCCTTGATGATTTTTCCGGAAGGCGCCCGAAATGGTAGCGAGAACCTGCCCGTGATGCCCCTGTTCTCGGGTACTGCGAAAATGGCGATAGAAAGCAATGTCAAAATCGTCCCCATTGCCATTGAGCAATTTGAGAAACGTTTTGTTATCAACTTCGGTAATGAACTATTCCCAAAAGATTTTGATGACAATACTTCCCTGACACAGCGGCTCCGGGATGATCTGGCAACGCTGAAATGGGAGATCTGGGAACGTGAGGGCCTGTTTGCAAGGGACAGCCTGCCGGAGGATTACCGGGAACAATATATCCAAACCTTCGCCAAACGTCTGGCTCCCTGGGATACGCTGGAAAGCGTTGAGAGAACCCGTTTTCACACCAAGGCGGAAATCGAGCAGAAGGAAGTGGAAGCCCACCTGGACGGGTTGATCCCGTGTAAAGAAAATGCGTTTTTGTTCAGAAGGGATTGACTATGAAACAAACCACGACCAAAGAAAAAATATCTCATGCAGTACTTGAAGCGATGAGCGTATTTATGAAGAAAAAAACAGTAATTATGGTTTCGCATAGAATGACAGGTGCAGAGAAGTTTAATCGTGTGGTAAGGATGGATTAGCAAAGAATTTCATAACAAAATCCTATATCTTTTAGAGGAGTTTACTGTAAGTGGGACTTGACAAAACAGAACCAATATTCTATATTAACAACGGAGATTTTATATCCAAAAGCAGAAACTACGAATGTACAAATGGAGCTCAAACCCTTGCGGTTTGGGCTTTTTCTAATTTTGTAGAAAATCTGAGAACAACTATTTCTAAAAAGTCAATTATTATTTTGTGATAGAAAATGAACAGAATTTTTCACAAAACTATTTGTGCAATACTAACAAATTTTTGAGAGTATATAGTTTCGCTAAAGTAACAACATGGCAATCAAGTAACAGCGGTTGCTTTTTTTATTGCCTATTTTTAGAAAGTCATCAATTGCCCCGATAGAGTGATTTCTAAAAAACAAAGCAGAAAGAGTGGAGGAAATGCAAAGTGAAAGAGTATTCAAAAGGTATTTATGTGAAATTTAAACCGGAGGAGGTGGAAATACTGCATGATCGGATGCAGGAAGCCGGAGTTCAAAATATGAGTGCGTATATCAGGAAGATGGCGATAAACGGGTATGTAATAATCCCTGAATGGCCTGATTTGAATCGGGTAATATCTTTACAGGCACGGATAAGTAATAATCTCAATCAGTATGCTAAGAAAGCAAATGAAACAGGGAAGTTATATGAAGAGGATATTGCAGAAATAAAAAAGATGAATAATGAGCAAACAGAACTTCTGAAAAAGGCACTTGAAGCAGTTATTCATCTATATGATGAAGATTCAAAAAAGAAAAAGTGAATTGATAAAAAGCGTTAGCGTGGCTCTGCGGTTTATCCGCAGTTCGAGGGGATTGGGGCATTTTCCCCAACAAGCAAAAATGCGCCGGGTATATACCGGGGCACTGCTTGCCAATTTGTAAAAAGAGAAAAGAAAGGATTAAGTTTATGAGAGATTTAGAAAAGGTATGTATTCAACCGAAGTATAACTATTGCACCGGTGAGGAGCGTTTTACTTTCATCAAGCTGCCAAAATGTTTGGTAGAGGATGAAGGCTTTGTTGAACTGTCAATGGATGCAAAGCTTTTATACGCATTCTTTTTAGATCGAGTTTCATTGTCAATAAAAAATGGATGGATTGACAACCAAGGGAGGGTGTTTATCTATTATTCAATAAAAAATATTTGCGAGGATTTGGATTGTGGAACACAAAAAGCCTGCAAGTTATTGGATGAACTGGAGGAGTTCGGAACACTTGAACGTAAGCGACAGGGACTTGGAAAACCTAACAAGCTTTATCTGAAGAAAGTGTTTTGAAAGATATCCACATAAGAAAAAATCAAAGTGCTTAGGACGTAAAAATCACAGTCAGGAATTTTAATTTTTACGATTACAGAGTTTTTAATTTTACGGGTCTGGAACCGAAAAAATCAAAATCTAATAAGACTAATATTAACAATACTAATTTTAATAATATCTATCTTATCCTATCTGAATGAAGGAACAGTATCTTAGATGGGATATGATGGATAACAATGACAGAAAGGATTTCAATTATGGTTAAAAATAAAGTGGTTATAAAAGAAAGAGATACATGGAGTGATTTGGCGAATTTCATTGGTGAAATGGTGGCAAAGTACGCAGACGCAATGGGCTTGGATCAATTACCGAATCCGGATTGTTATCTTCGCATGAAGAGAATAAAACAGTTGTAC
>ERZ1034946.63-NODE-63-length-100083-cov-48.004949_pt1 | contig 100083 bp, 88 predicted proteins | sample MGYA00520591_ERZ1034946 | MGnify/ENA primary metagenome ERZ1034946 (study PRJEB33766, sample SAMN09781753) | gut metagenome | biome: gut microbiome | host: Homo sapiens | place: Madagascar | study: EMG produced TPA metagenomics assembly of the PRJNA485056 data...
AGTTAGGTGTTCTCTAATTTTAATTTTTATTATCCGAGTAAAATTTTACGCTAGCACTTGATAAAGACCACATTGAATCAGCTTTACAAACTTCTAATATCGAATTAGCAGAAACACTCATACATGATTTTGCTCTTATTTATCCTTATGACCGTGATTTAAGTTTTTATAAATGCATTTATTTTCTTACAATTGAACAATATGAACAAGCCCAAAACATTATAACAGACTGTCTCCGTAAATTTCCAACCAGTTATGAATGCTATTATTATCAGGCTTGTATTTATCAGGCTCAGAATATGATTTTACCTGCATTAAAAAACTATGAGATTTGTACTTTTTTATGCGATTATTTCAAAATTGACTCGAACGAGATCCAAACTGACGCAGATGCTCAAATAGCTATTTTGAGTTCCCAGCTCAACATACTAATTGACGAATTCATAGAAAAAAAAGATTTGAAAAGTCTGCTCGATATAGCAGCCTTTTTCGAACGTCGGAAAACAATTTGGGGAAAAACAGACTCTGCTCCCCGCAATGCAAATAAATATATAATTGGTAACGAATATTATGTATCAGATACTGAAGTCCGGTACATTGGTGTATACCGCAATCCTGTTCATTATATTTTTAATCAAACCAACAATATGAGTCTCATATATAACCAAGGAGAATTTTTAAAATATCATAAACATGGAGTATCGTCTTATATCAATGGGCATGCCAAAGAATACCTTCTTCCAATAGCCATTGAAAAACCAAACACCATTCACGAGCTTCAAAATGACGATATCTCCTATACTATACTGCAAAGAATGCCACAACAATTTAATTATTATCGAATCCCTAATAACGTTCGCATAAATTCTTCTGACAAAGCTTATTATGGAGAACCAATTGCACTTGGGCACAATCCCAAACGTAAAAAATTAGTTTTAAGTCTCTTTGTCGACGGACTCACACAGGAAATTATTCAAGATTCCTATTTGAAAGAACGTATGCCAAATACTTACCGTTTCTTTTCTAGTGGCATTATCTGCTCTCAAGCATATAGCACTGCTGAGTGGACCTTCCCAAGTTTAGCCTCATATGAAACTGGTTTAGACACATTAAATCATATGTTGTTTCACAACACTTTAAATAGTGAACTCCCCCTTGATTTTCCTACTCTTTCCGAATACTTTAAAGATCAGGGATATTTTACAAGTAAAATAGATGGTGACTGGCGTTCCACTTATTCATGTGGGTATATAAGAGGTATTGATCAATACGTTTATCAAAATCAAGCCTTGGGAGCACGCGCAGAACAGGAGATCATAAATGTAATAGAACATTTAGAAGCATTTAAAGATACTGATCAGTATTTATGGATGTGTATTGGTGATTTGCATGATGTAGCAGACGAATTGGATTTATCTCCTGCCATGCAAAATAATCTTCCTCTTAAATATCGTACTTTCGAAGAACATAGTGAAACCTCTGTCAAACAAAGTTACAGTGAAAACAAATCAGAGACTTATAAAGAAATGGTGACTTACATAGATACATTATTGGGATTATTATATTCTTATATTGAAAATAATTATAAAAACAATGAAATTCTGATTAGTCTTTTTGCTGATCATGGGCAGGGATATTTAGTTCCGTCTAACAAACCTTTCTTGTCAAAAGAGCGCTCTCATGTAGCATTAATGTTCCGTGGTGGTGACTTAAATCCGTGTTGCACTGACGAGATTATCTCATCCACAGATTATCTCCCTATCATGTGTAAACTAGCAGGTATTTCTCAAAGCAATGCTCCTATAAATGGGAAATTACCTAAAATATTTGGTGGAAAAGCAGAACGTGAATATGCTATTACTGAGTCTCTTCATCCAGGTGATCCTTATTATGCCGTTGCACACACACAGAATTTTGAAATATTTTTTGACAACCCTATGCCAACTGACAATGAAGGATGTTTTACATTGGAAAATTACTCAACATACGGGATTTTTAAAAGTGGTGAACCAATTACCGACTCAGAACTTTTAAAAAAATATGAGGATATCTTTATATCAAGAATTGCCGAGCATATCATTTATGATTGAATTATCATAGAGACCTTACGAAGATATATAATTATGGGTTTAATGAAAATATATTATGCATTTCTTTTCATTAAACCCACTAATATTTATTGTGCAATTACCTCTTTTGCAGCAACATTAAGATTTTCAAATTCCGGAATCAACATTTGAATTGCCTCCGCCATCTCTCCATCATCATTTGTTTTTAATGCTTCTGCAAATTTTGATATTCTTTCATTAAATACTTCCTTATTAACACGCTCTTTTCCCTCGTTTAATAATTCTGATGTACCATTTACTACCGCTATTTCCCAATTCATAGCATCGACAATTGCCTTTAAAAATTTATCTGTATCATCAAGACGTTTTCCAGACAATTCCTTTACAATAATTTTCATGTTTTTTAGTAATCTTTCATTAAATTCTACTAATGTCTCTAATGCTTCCTGCTGCTCTTTTTTCGTATTCTCCATATTTGTATTCCTCCATATTAACGTTCTTCATAGAATATATCGTCGTCTTTTATGATATATTATACCTTCAACTGCAAGATTCTCACCTTCCTCTATAATTACCAAATATAACACATATCCTATTTTTTCATTCCACGCTCCAAATAACTATTTAAAATCTCTTCCTGTTTCTTGTAACAAGGGTATATATGGCTCGCAGAAAATTTCACAGGTTTTCGCCAAGCACCATACATCTCATGTAATACTTTATCATATTCTCTTGGCACGTATAGCTGCATTTGCTCAAATTGCATTTTTATAGGTTTGTCATACCATTCCTTCTTCAACCTAAACTTCTTATCCCTTAATATCATACTCCACAACGTTAATTCCTCTGCTTCTTTCTCCCCATACATCTGACATATCAAATCCAACAATCTGTATAATTGCTGCAATATATTTCTATTTCTATCAATTTCAATTTTACAAATATCTTCTATATTACATAACATTAGTTCTATTTCTTCTGTATTCTCCTCTTTTTTCATTAAAACAATCAATCCTGCAACTATTTTATATACTTCTTCCTGCATTGTCACTTCCTCTTTATTTTTAGATACATAATCTAATGGAAATATATCAAGTCCTAGCATATATGGACAACCATAAAACCGTTTCAGTCTCTGCTCATCATTTGAAATTGTCGTTGCATTACAAATACATGCATGTGCATCAACTGCTTGTTCTGTACTATAATGCCTCAAAAACAACGGTGATGGCAACTCATTTGAAACTTGTATAAAACGATTATAGTCTTTTCTTAACATAGCAATATCAATATCGTCATCCCATGGTATAAATCCCCCATGCCGCACTGCACCCAATAGCGTTCCCCAATCTGCATAATATTGTATGCCATATTTTTCACACAATATAATTACCTCATTCAACATGTCCATTTTTGCAGCCCATACGCTTTTCATAGTACTGCTTACTAAAAATCCTTCCCTCTCCTCTGTTTCAAAAAATGATGGTTGAAAATTCATATTCCCCTCCTTTTTACGACTCATAACCTTACTATACTCGAAGCAACCCTTTTAATCTGTCTTATCCATTTACTATTAATATCTTTTATCTGTTTTTACTCTTATTCTTCCACTAGAAACTTCTCTGCAGAATTCATCTACGGTTCCATCGAAACCAACCGCCTTAATCTGCTTTTTCAATTCTCCTTCCAAATGTCCATAAAATGGATAATCATAGTCTGAGCCCCCCCGTACAGGTATCATATAATCGCCAAACATTGCCTTAAGTGCCTCGTCATACATTGCAGGTGCTGGAATTTCTATATTCTCAAATGGTAACATAACGACATCATCATACCATTCCTTTTTCAGCTTATATCCATCCATTTGTATCCAATATACATAATTAGCCATATACTCCGCTTCTTCACTATGATATAATGAACCAACCGCATCCGTTAATTTCCATAGCCAATTTTTTATACCCTTTCTCATTTCTATTTTTGTATTGCACAACTTTCCGTATTCCTTAAGGTAATCCTGCAAAGTTCCTTCCTGTTCCAATTGTTCCCAATAATACAAAATTAGAATTCCTTTTTTAAATATGTTTTTCTGCACATTTGCCAATTCATTCTCTTTTGGAATATAGTCTAATGGAAAGATGTCTACCCCTATTCCCTGATACGGAAATCCATGAAAATATTTCATATAATCATTAAAATTCCACATCTCCTCATCCGCTATCACCCTTAAATGCTGCACATATGCAACCTGTTGTAACCGTTCTTCCTTTGCATACATTCCCGCCATAGCAAAACCATGCGGCAACTGCTCTGGTAAGATTTTGATTAAACGATTATACTCCTCTCTCTTTAAACATATATCAATATCATCATCCCACGGTATAAATCCTTTATGCCGCACAGCCCCCAACAGCGTCCCCCAGTCTGCAAAATACTGTATACCATTTTTGTTACAAATATCTGCCACTACCTGCAGTACTTCCATCTGTGCCGCCCAGGCACGCTTCATCATCTCTGGTACCTCAAATCCTTCTCTTACTTCTTTTTCAAAAAAATCACTTGCAAATTCCATAAACTTACCTCATACTACCTAATCTTAACAACTATGAGTTCTATATAATTATTAATTTTCCGCTATAAACATCCCGACAAAATTCATCTATAGTTCCATTATATCCTTTTTCTTCTATCCATTTTCTCATTTGTTCCTCTTTGCATCCATAAAAAGGATAATTGTGTGTTACAGTTCTTACTGGCACCATGTAGTCGCCATACTCTGCTTTTAATACTTCATCACACATAGCAGGCACAGGAACCTCTATATTTTCAAATGGTAACATAACTACATCATTGTACCATTCCTTTTTCATTTTATAATTATCGTCCAAAATCCAAAATAAATAATTTGTCATGTATTCTGCCTCGTCATTACTATACAGCGATGTCACACTGTCTATTAATCGTAATATCTGCCCCTGTATATCTCCATCTCTGACCAAGTTCACATTACATAATTCTTCAAATTCTTTTTTTCTAACTTCTAATTCTCCTGAGATTTTCAATTCATTCCAGTCCCTCAATAATGTTATTCCCTGACGCATTATAATTTTTTGAATCACTGCAACCTCATCTTCTTTCGGTATATAATCTAATTGAAAAATATCTATTCCTACACGTCCATATGGAAATCCATGAAAATACTTTACATAATCATTGAACTTCCATAATCGTTCGTCTGCTACCACTCGTAACTGTGGTACACATATATCCTTTCTCAACTGCAAATCCTGCGAATATGTACCTACCATTACAAATCCATAAGGAAGTTCCCGTGGTAATATTTGAACCAATTTATTATACTCTTCTCTTCTCAAACATATATCAATATCATCATCCCATGGTATAAACCCCTTATGCCGCACAGCCCCAAGCAGCGTGCCCCCGTCTGCAAAATATTGTATTCCGTTCTTGTTACAAACATCTGCCACTACTTGCAGCACTTCCATCTGTGCCGCCCAGGCACGCTTCATCATCTCTGGTACTTCAAATCCTTCTCTTACTTCTTTTTCAAAAAAGTTACTTGCAAATTCCATATTTTTCCTCTTATGCTGTAATCAAACTATCTGATTTTATTTTAATGCAAATATTGCTATAAGGCAATTATCTAATTTTTGCTTAAATACCAATGTGCATTTTACCTTGTCTATTGAAATCTCGTCCATTTTTTTTTATACTTAACTCATATCAAATTATGGAGGTAACAACCACGATTTTATCCTGGTAAAAAACTATGAACACTTTATCACCCAAAGATGAAATGATACAACTTATACAACAATGCATTCTATCAAAAGATTTCATGTCTGCTGCTAAGTGTCTTGAAATATATAAACAATCGTTTGGCGCTGACAATTTCTTTTCTTCCTGCCAAATTTCAATTACACCCGTTACCGTTATTTATATCCTAAGCGAAAATGAACTAAAACCTGATTTAACAGATATTATCAGTACAGATATCCATGTGAATTTATCTGTTATATATATACATGAAAAAAACTTAATGGAAGAATTTTTAAATTGTCTGCCATCTATCGAGAGCGAATATTTCTGTTTCTATGATTCCAAACATCATTATGAGAAAAACCGTATCGCAATTCTTCTTTCTGTAGTGACCAAAATTACTTCCGTAAATGGCATTATGCACGCCCGTAATTTTATAGATAACAGCGATACTGTGCTTGCACATCCTGATTATATGTATAAAGAAATATTAGACAATAAAATTTTTAATGGTGCCGAATTATTACATTATAGTGCCATGAACAATATAAACTTGTATGGTGATTTGTCTACTGTTTTTCTTTCAACAGCTTATGTAAAACAGCTTTCCTTTGCGCACCTTGATGTGACCGATTCTATGCAATCCTTAGCGTTTCTTTATCAGTTACTATGGTCTACAAAAATTGCTTATACTTATTTGCCACTCTCATCTTCAACTGTAGTCGAATATTTAGATGCTGCACAATCTATTTCAGATTACGTAAATTTCCTAAAGCTGTATTATTCGGAAAATGACATTTCACGCATTTCTGATACTTTAACAGATTTTACCACGGCAGAACATTTTGTTTCTTGCAAAAAAGAAATTACCTTCTTTTACACTGATATGGGAGAATACTATAACCTAAAACCAATTGCTGATATGGCTGAATCCAGAGGCTACAAAACAGTTTTCACCAAAGATATTCACCAAAATGCTGAAATTGGTGTCTATTGCCAGCATATTTGTTACCCGGAAAACTCAAAATTCTCTCTGATCTTGCTTCATGACCTTGCACAGGGACATGACCGTTGGCCAAGCTTTTGGGAATTAGAACGTTGGAATAAATTTGACATCGGCATTGTACCTGGACAATTCTGGGCTGACCTTTGGTCTAAATGCGCCTGTCAGTATTATACAAACCCTAGATGTGGAACCTACCAACTTGGTTATCCCAAAAGTGATCTGGCTTCCTCATGCGCCTTATCTAAACATGCCAACTTACTAAAAGAACAACTGCATCTCAAGTATGATTTTTCTATTTTATATGCACCTTCCTGGGAAAATGATGGAAAAGAAAATGATTTTGTCAAAGCCCTCTCCTCTTTAAAAGTAAATTTGCTGATTAAGCAGGCGCACTGGAATGAAAAATATTCGAATATTATTCAAAATATTAAAGAAATGCGGAATTTACACGAAAGAAAGTTTGATAACGTATATTATATCGAACCAGAAGAAAGTATTATGACAGCACTCGCAATGTGTAATCTAGTTGTATCCGATGAATCAAGTGTTATGGCAGAAGCTTTAATGTTTAACATTCCAAGTATTGCTGTTACTGACTGGCTTATTCCTGATACAACTCCAAGCCGTTATGCATCCGTGCCTATGGACTATGTTATCAAATGTAAAAAATCGGACTTACAGGACTGTGTACAACGTTTCCTTTCGTCACCGAATGATTATAATTCCATACTCGAAAATGGAAGGCTTCTGTTCTCCAATGCAGAACATTGTTGTTCCGACATCTTGGACGCAATTGAATATTATACCGCACCTAATTCTAATGCTTCAAAAGATTTTTTAAGCAAACGTCTTTCCTCTAAATATTCTATTTGCAGTATGTGGAATTAGATTTATTTCAAAGAGCTGCTGCGCAAAAAATATTATCTGTTTTTCGTGCAACAGCTCTCTTTTACATAATCTTTTTAATATTTTCAATAATCCTTTCGAAATCCACCTGTGTAAAACCAGCTCCCTCTGTTATATGTAATTCATCTCTGATTGATGAAGAAAATAGTCTTTCAATCTCTTTAAATCCAGACCAGGAATCTTTTAACCCACATTTTTCAATGATTCTTTCCATTGGAACCGTATCGTTGATATCCCGATAGGAAAAATATACTGTCCCCAATGCCCTGTAAATAATGTAATCTGCCGGAACATTTTCTAACATCCATTCCTGATCGAACCATAGCAAATTTTCATTCGAAACAAATGCATTCCGAAATGTCATATCCAAATATCCATTCTTCAAAATTGGACCATAGTTAATCTGTTCCTGTTTCAATTCCGGATGCAGCGCATATAGAATGTTATCCGCGTCTGATACAGTTTCCGAAGACGATAATATATCCGCATATAATCGTTCCAGTAAATAAACTGCCTGTTCTTCATCTCCTGATCTACATGCTTTAACAAACAACTTCTCAAACAGTTCTCCTTCATGGTATGGAGTTTCTAATTCCTCTCCCACGATTTTGCTTCCCAAAGTAAACAATCCTCTGTCTTTTAATGTTTTTTCATTGGCTGCTGTCCGTCTTATATGTGAAGCACCTGTTTGCGACAGGCTGAACTTCTTTACAACTTTATCCCTGTAAATTTTTGTACCGAGCTGGTATTCCTGCTGCCTTTCATCACATAAGCTTGCAAATAAAATGTTTCCCAAATCTTCTATGCCAGCACATTCAACCAAAAAGGAATTTGCAAAAAATTCAAATACATGATTTTCAACTAAATCTTTATAAATGTCATTCTCATTCGCAACCAGCGTATGTGCATTTTTTGCATAATAACACCTGACATTCTGCATATTTTCATCTTCTGGCAGATAGTCTTCTGAATAAATGGTGGTCGGCAATTTATAATCTGGCATTGGATAATAAAAATAGGTATGCTCAAATCCACTTTCATGAATAAGTTTTTTCAACCCCTCCTTTGAAAAAGTCCGAATACCCTGATTTGTATATAAATACTGATTCATGCCATCAAACGGTACACCCGTATGATCTTCTCCTGCTCCGCACCAGTATTTCAAACCATACTGATTTTCAATAGCAATCAGAAGTTTTCCCTCTGGTTTTAAAAGTTTTTTTATCTTCGTCAAAAAATCCCTATATGGATTATCCGAGTCCGTAAATCTTCCCTGATATTCAAGCACACCGATCAATGTGATATAATCATATTTTTTTGAAAATTCTATATCATTCAGATTTCCTACAATAATCTCAAGATTTTCCTTCTCACGGCAACGCAGCAATGTGCCCATAGCCCGTCTTTGTGACAGTTCTACGGCTGTAACACTTTTACATTTATCGCATAAGAGTCCTGTTAATGCCCCGAATCCACAACCAATCTCAAGCACTTCACTTTTCGGTTCGAAATCATACCAGTTTAAGAGGTTTCTTCTTGTTCTGGTCAAATGATAGTACACCGGCCAGCTATAATTTTTAGCAATTGCCTTCGTGTAATCTTCCGGCTCATTTTCTGCTATGATTTGCAAAATTTGGTTTTCAACATCTCCATCTGAATAATTATCATCGCCTTTATAATAGTTTAGATTAAATATTGGTTTTGGAGTTAATTGTATCATATATTGATTATACTGTTCTTCTCTCATTTTATCTTTATGTTCCATTATATATTTTTTTTTAAGATATGTTTATTTGTTTTTCTTTTTTGCAATAATTCGAATTAAAGTGGGATCTGACTCTTTTGTTTTTGAAAATCCCTTCTTTTCTTCCTCAAAAACAATCTCAAATCCCAAATTTTCCAATTTTTTTCGAAATTCTGTCCTTTCAATAAATCTACGATAATGACTATTATATATAAATGCATTTTTTTCTACTAAACTACCTTTTCCATACAGTTCATCATTAATGCTTCTAACTTCAACTAAAAGCAATCCATCTTCTCGCAATGACTCTGTAATATTTTGTAGTAATTCATCTTCCTGCCTTTTCGAAATTGCATGAATAGTCCATCTACTATAAAAATAATCATATTGCATTTGGTACAAAGCTTTACATGTCACAAAATCATCACATACAAAATGTCCATTTTCAATCTGCTCTTTCTGTAATTGCTCTATAGCTGTTTCTGATGCATCCACTCCGGTTACCAAAATTTGATTTTTTGCAAAATAAATGCTATCTCGCCCATTTCCACAGCCAATATCCATTAACCTTTTTCCTGATTTCAAATATGGTAATACAAATTGTGCAAAATCACTTGGATTCTGAATGTTTTTCCCCTCTTTGTTATAAAACTGATTCCAGTATACCACATCTCTGCTAAAGGTATCTTGCACCTTAAGATTATATTGAACAATCTGTTCTACACATTCATCCACAGATTTTGTTCCATCATTTTCGATAATTATATCTGGATTTTTTGGAAATTCAACCTCGAGATCCATTCCTGCAACTTCTTTAATCGTTCCAGCTGTCTGACCAGAATACAAACCTTTTCTGTCCCGTTGTATTAAAACTTTTTTATCAACCTTTAAAAATATTTCTATATAACGTTCTATATAATTACGATTCCATTCCCGCACTTCGTCATACATCGCTATTGTACATATAATTACAGATATTCCCTGATCTGTTAATGTTTTACATAAATTCGAATAATAATATGCCCTCTTTTTTCTGTCTTCTTTCGAATATCCCAACGAATCTCCTACCAATTTTTTTAAAATATCACCGTCTAAAATTACCAGACTACTTTGTTTTTTCTTTAATTCATAATATAACGCATTACCAATTGTTGTCTTTCCTGCGCCTGACAAACCTGTAACCCAGTATAATGTTCCTTTATCCAATGTCCTCATTCTCCCTTTAGGAATACTACTTGTGTGCAATAACGCATGATTGAATATGATTTAAACACCATTTTTCATAATATGATATTCTCATTTTGTCATTAATCCGATTTCCATTCCGATCATATAGCTTCACTTCATACTGATTCAAAGGAACCAGACACTCCGATGTCACATTCTCTTTACCTTTTAAGTAAAAATAAAATTCTTTTCCATTTAAAATAATTTGATATGGATCTCCTACATGAATACTTTCTGTTACAGAAAATTCTCTCTCCCGCTCTCCCCCAAACGCAACTGGTAAATTAGCATCTGTATCTGCATAGTTATATTCAATCCCAGCTAATTTACATAAAATTGCCGAATAATCACAAGTTGAAATAATTTCCTCGGTACACCCCAGCAAATTGTCTCCTCGAAACATAAATGCAACTTTTGTACGCCCATCCGACAAAAATTCATCCTCCGGCTTCACAAAATATCCCTGTCCATGATCTGCAAACAAACTCACAATTATTTCATCTTCATTATAGTGTTCCTCGATATATTGAAATAATCCTGCAAGTCTTCGATCCAAATATTCAATCTGTTTTAAATAATATTGTCTCTTTGTCTCATCATATTTCTGTTTTACCGAATTAAGCCTCTCATTAAAAGTTCCATTTTCCCAAACCATAAACTCTGATTGAATCGGTGCCATATTTATTTCATCCGCAATCAAATGTAGCTCTCCTAATTCCATCCATATATACTGATCAGTTTCTCTCATCTGGTATATCTGTTCCTCGACATCTGATATCACTCGTTCTGCCGAATAGCCTTCATACATATGATGATAATATACACGATTCATCCCTCTGGCATATCCATAATTTGGTGCGACACGCCAATTTCCGCCTATTTTTGTCGTATTATATCCAGCATTTTTAAAATACTCGTATAAAATCGGCGTATCAATGTCTATTTTTCGTAATAGTTTTGAATGCAGCATTTTATGTTTTGCCATCGTCTGTCCTGTTACAATTGATGCTACAGAAGGAAATGTCCAATCCCCTGCTGTATGCGTATTTTCACAAATCATTCCTTTTTTAAAAAAATTGTATGTATATGGCATTCGTCTTTCAAAATCTTTTCCCAAAATCGTTTGTGATAAACCGTCTGCAAAAATACTTAAAACAAGACGTTTTCTTTTCCGACTATGTACAATTGGAACAATTTCTCCAACCCATAGCGGTAATTTCTGGGATTGAATTCGTACATGTCCTTTTGGTACTCTATAATTTACATACTGAAGTGGAGATGAATAATAAACATCTGCCTTATGGTTTTCCATTTCAAAATTCAATACTTCTTTATCTTTTAAAATTAGCGGAATAAAACTTTCATCTTCAAGTATTACTTCAAATACCTTGTTCGCATCATTGACTCTCTGAATTTCTGCTTTTTCTGTTATGGTATCCTTACACAATTTATCCATAATCAATCTGGCAGCGCTTTGTAATCCTTTTATTCCTAAAAACATCTTGGGCAACTCTGGATAATCTACATATTCTTTTCCTATCATTTCCTGCCCATTATGAAATACAGGATTTCTTACCTGCCAATTCAGTTCATCCTGAATTACCAAATAATCTATAAATCGTTTCCTAAATAATAATTCTTTCCTCGTCCCTATATTTAACTCTTCTGCAATATGATTTAGAATTTTCTCTTTCTGTATATCTATTTTTTCTATGCTAGCATTTCCAGAATTCTCTGCAACACTCAACTCTCTGGCAACAGAATACTCTTCATATGCTTTCATCCATTGTCCACATATCTGATACACATATGCTAAATCATAATGTACGTCCGCTACATAAGGTTTCCTCTTTTTCTCTGCTATTGCCACTTGCAACGCTTTCTCATATTCTTTTATTGAAAGCAACTCCTGTATTTCCCACTTCATCATTCACCTTTTTCCACCTTACTCAGCAATTTCTCTTACTCTTCCAATTACAAATTTCTGCTGCTCCGACGTAAGTGCTGGATATAACGGTAAACTGATAATATGTGAGTAAACTTCTTCCGCATTCTTACAATGAACATCTTTATATCCATGCTCCTGATAATAAGGGTGCATATAAACAGGAATATAATGTACATTCACTGCAATTCCGCGCTCTCTTAATGTCTCAAATACTTTTCTTCTGTCACAGTTCTTTACCTGCACAATATAAAGATGCCAGCCACTCTCTGTCTCCGGCAGCTGATATGGTGTGACAATATTTTCACAATCTGCAAACGCTTCATTATAATGTGCCACAATTTCTTTTCTACGTGCTAAAAATCTATCCAATTTTTTCATCTGGCTACAGCCCAACGCACACTGAATATCCGTAATACGATAGTTATATCCAAGATCTAACTGCTGATAGAACCATGGACCATCATTTCGTGTCATCAAATTTTCGTCACGAGTAATGCCGTGACTGCGGAATAACATCATTTTCTGGTAAAATTCTTTATTATCTGTGACGATCATTCCACCTTCCCCTGTTGTAATTGGTTTTACCGGGTGGAAACTGAAAGTTGTCATATCAGATAAAGTTCCTATCTTTTTTCCCTTATACACAGAACCAAGTGCATGTGCTCCGTCTTCAATGACAAGCAAATCATGCTCTTTTGCTATTTTATGAATCTCGTCCATATCGCAAGGCTGTCCTGCAAGATGAACTGCAATAATTGCCTTTGTTTTGTCTGTGATTTTCCTGCGGATATCTTCCGGATCAATATTGTAAGTTTTAGGATCAACATCTGCAAATACCGGCGTTCCGCCACAATATAAAACGCAGTTTGATGAAGCTGCAAATGTTAATGGGGTTGTGATCACTTCGTCCCCCGCCTGAATCCCTGCTGCAAAACATGCCGCATGAAGTGCGGATGTTCCATTTGAAATCGCCACCGCATATTTTGCTCCGACATAATCTGCAACCATCTTTTCAAATTCTGCTATCTTTGGACCTGTTGTAAGGTAATCTGATCTTAAAACGTCTACAACTGCCTGTACGTCATCTTCTTCAATTGTCTGTCTTCCGTATGGTATCATTTTTCTACCTGTCTTCCTATTTTTTAAGTATTTCAAACTTTCTATATATTCCATCTAAATATTTTCTATTTTACTTAACATCTCTTTTGTTATAACGCTAAAATGTATTCCATCTCGTTCAATATAAGCACCTTCAAATGGCGGAAACCAAAATGCCTTTATTTTTTTTTCAACGACATCTGCCGAGTCCGTTTCGTGAATTTTTCTAGCCTCATCTAAATCCTTTTTGCTATAATAATTTCCTCTTTTTTTCTGTTCCACACCCAAAAAAATCCCTGTCTTAACATATTCATTTATTAAATCTACTAACATCTCGTACCCTAGATTCCATGCTGCATTACTAAGTAATATTCCACATTGCAGATCCGGTGTGATTTTAAAAAACCTTTGTTCAATAATTGCACCACCATCAAATTCACTTGTTAAAATATGAAAAGTGCTTCCCCACTCTGTTTCCCCATTATAAATTCCATGGCAGCAACATGCTTTTCCCCTATATTCTGGAAGCGGTGCAGGATGAAAATTAATGGCCTGTTTTGCTTTGTTTATAATAAAATCTTCTATTTTTTTTGGATAAGAAAAAGAAATAAGTAAGTCAAGTGATGACTCTTCAAAATCTTGTTCTATTTTATATCGATTTTCATCATCATATATTTGAATATCTTTTTTTCTGCAAATATTTCTAATAGTATCACATTCCTGACTAATCAGGCATCCCTTAAGTACAATATCTTTATTCGACAATAAAAATTCTAATCCTCTAACCGCATATTTTATATCTCTACATGCATATAAAATCTTCTTCATTTTTTCTCCCTGTTATGATGTGACTTTTGTCAAAAGTTAATTTCAAGAAATTATCTCAAGTCACATTTGTTTTCTCAAACATTCTGTTTTAGCCGCTTTATGGCAATTAATAATATGTTCTGTCGCTATTCTAAGATATCTATAAATATATTTTTGATTTCATACAGATAATCTAGTCTGAGTTGCAATGCAAATGTCTACACAACTAAAACCTAGAGGTTATCCTTTCCCCATCTCCACAAATATTGTTAGAGCAATCTCTCTGGACTCACCAACACCTATCCTAGGGTTTATTATTTCATCGCAACCGTGATTTCTCGTAGAAAAAGTTTAAATCGTCTTTCTTTGCATTAACATATACTTTATTTCTGCTAATTCCCAATTTTCTTCTGTATCTATATCCTGCACTTCCATTTCTGATACAACTATCGGTATTATTTGTTCCGGATTCTTCTCACGCATTAATTGCATTGCACTCATTAATTTATCTGCTGTCACAAATGATGCTGTCGGATATATGGCAGCACATATATTTAAGTTGTTGTCCTATTTTTTTATAATCATTCAAAACTCCCATAAGAGTTTCATCTGTTGTTGTTGTATCACTTGCTAACTCTTTGCTTCTCATAAATGGTATATTAGCACCACATTTCTTTGTAATCGCTGCTATTTCTTTGCTATCTGTAGATACCATCACCTCATCAAACTGTTCACTATTTATTGCTTCTCGTATAGAGTACTCAATAATAGGTTTTCCACAAAACATTTTTATATTTTTCCCTGATATTCTTTTGCTACCACCCCGAGCAGTTATTATAGCTATAGATTTATCCATTCCCATTTTTTATCCCTTTATAAAGTCACAATGGCTCTCGCAATTCGTTCAGCACCTTTTCCATCTACCATTTTCTGCATTTTCTCTGACTTTTCTTTACGCAATTCAAAGTCATTCCTATACCTGGTTAAATACTGATTGATAGTTCCAGCTATATCATCCATTCTTGCATCACCTGCATAATCAATCAGCCCATCCTCCTGAAACTGCCTTACATTATCTAACTGATTGTCTGCAAATGAAAAGGAAATAGCAGGTGTTCCAATTGCGCATAACTCATACAAAGTCGTTCCACCTGCTGAAATCGCAATGTCGGCTTTCTTCATATATTGTTCGATATTATTTACTGCCTGATGAAGCTTGATGTTTTTATTATTTTCGTATTTTTTCACGAATTTATTGTAGTTCGTATTATAGATACCACAAATAACGTCTATTGTTTGAAATTGATACGTATCTATACTGTCAAGTATCTGTTCCGTCACATTAAATGGATCACTCCCTCCAGTTAATATCAGCAAATTATCAGCTTTTTCTGAAATAATTTTCGCCTCACAATTCCAAAAAGCCTGTTTTAAAGGAACATATTTCATTCCAAGCAAATATGTTGTCCGCTTATCATTTATTTTATATTGAAACTTCTTCCAATAATTAGCGTAGCAGATAACCACGTCCACCTGGTACTCAAACAGATTCAGATCATCTATATAAAAGGTGGTTACCAGTTTACTTAGCTCTGCAAGATATCTTTGTGTAACCTGATAGCTGTCGATCAGCAGTTTGTCTATATGTTCATTTCGAATTACCTGACTTAACACCGACAATTCCTCTTCCATACAATTCCACTGAGTATGTAAAACAATTGCATCATACCCACGCTGTTTTAATAAACTTACTGCCTGCTCATCGGCAAGAATAAATCTTACAGGCTCTCCTAAGCCACGCAGTGCATCTGCAATGGAAAGACATCGCATTATATGCCCCGTCGCAATCTGCTCATTCATATCTGCTCTAATATATATCATAATTTTTAACTCTTATTATTTTTATACTTATTATATTTATCTATATACTCATTTATATTATCTGACCATTGAAACGGACATTCTTTTTCCAATTTTTGTAATTCTTTTATATTATGATAACTTCCACCCTTTTCCTGCTCTGTAAGTACATATGTTCCAGTTTTTATTTTTTCCCAGTTTTCCTTAAATAATTCGGTTATCTGCTCATGCAGATATGTATAGGTACTTGCAAATGTCTCTTTCGTCTCATCAAAATAGCATTGTTTCTGAAAGAGTATTTTTCCCATATCCAATCCTTTATTGATTTGATGAATTGTCACACCCTTCGGTGTATTATCAAGAAAACTCCACAAATTAGGAGATGCACCTCTATTCCAAGGAAGATATGAAATATGCAAATTAAAAATTGCTCCCTTCATATATTCTATGATATCAGCCGTTATAAGATAGCTATAGTTATAACTGATTATGAAATCCGGCTTCCATTCTTTCACCAAATCAATTGTCAATTTATTTGTTATTATTTCAACTTTTTCTCTCTGTTTCAGCCATTCATACAAATCCATGGAATTCTCATTACATGTAAGAAATAGAACTTTACAATTCTCCATTTAAAAATCGCCACCTATCATTTCCATTTTAAGAGGCGTTCCCCTCTCTATATCTGTCAATGCAATCTGCCCCAATATATCATTATAATATTTTGGAGATAATCCATAACCCGGACGTATAATGCGTGCATTTTCAGAAGTTATTTTTTCTCCCTTTTTTATATCTCTCACACAAAATATAGACCTACGGAATACCTGACTGGATTTTTCCTGCTCCGATGGTCCGTATTTCACACAGCCAATCGCTTTTTCTGCCTGCCTGATATCCGCTACCATCTGTTTAAACTCCGCCGGATTCATGGAAAAAGAAGAGTCCGGATTCTCAATAGAACGATCTATGCAGAAATGTTTTTCAATGATTGTCGCTCCGAGTGCAACTGCCGTCACAGCTCCGACAGAACCCATCGAATGATCGGACAGACCATATGGAACTCCAAATGTTTCTCCCATATTCTGCATAGTTCTTAAATTCATCTCATCTGTAATTGCCGGATATGCACTTGCACACCGAAGCAATGCAAAATTATCATTACCCTGATTCCTTACTGCTGCCACCGCCTCATCAATTTCTGCCAAAGTTGCCATACCTGTTGACATAATCATTGGCTTGCCTTTGGAAGCTACATATTCAATCAACGGAATATCCACCAGCTCAAAAGATGCAATTTTATAAAATTCAATACCAATTTCTTCTAAGAAATCAACTGACGTATTATCAAATGGTGTTGAGAAGAAATCTATTCCTGCCTTTTTGGCTTCTTCAAACAGTTCTCCCTGCCATTCCCACGGCGTATATGCTTTCTGGTAAAGCTGGTACAGATTTTCTCCATTCCAGGTTCCATCCGAAATATGAAAATAAGAGTTATCACAGTCAATTGTCAGGGTGTCCGGTGTATAGGTCTGAATTTTCACACAGTCAGCACCAGCCTCTTTTGCCACATGTATAATCTCCTTTGCTCTGACAATGTCTCCCGCATGATTTGCTGACATCTCAGCTATGATATATGCCGGATTTCCTTTTCCAATCTCGCGCATTCCTATTTTCATCCTACAATCTACCTTTCTCTTTCAACAAACAGTATTTCATTTCCGCCAGTTCCCAGTCTGTCTCATTATCAATATCCTGAACTTCCAGCTCTGATATGATCATTCCCGCAGTGTTATCCGTCACAAGTTTTTTCTCTTTTTCAAACGATTCTACCCGAAATACATAAAACTGTCCGCAATCGTGATAGATTTCTTCTAAGTCCTGCGACCGTTTCATTGCATATTCCTGCCACTTGTATTCCAATTTTCCATCATTTATCACCATTCCTCTTAACGGTGGAAATGAAAAAGGGACAACCGGCATCACACTGTCCTTCTTTTCCTTCATAAGCATATCCATCGCTCGTCTCAACTTATCTCCTGTGACAAACGGTGCTGTGGGATAAATACAGCAGACATTCTCATATCTTATGCCACGCTCTTTATACTTCTCCAGAACTTCCATCAGAACGTCAGCTGTAGTTGCATAATCATTGGATGTCTCGGCACTGCGCATAAACGGAACCTCTGCCCCTGCATTCTTCGCAATTTCAGCAATTTTATTATCATCTGTCGAAACCATTACCGTATCAAAAATACCTGCCTGCTTTGCGGCCTCAATAGAATACTCTATAATTGGTTTTCCACAAAATTCTTTTCTATTCTTATGCGGAATCCGTTTGCTTCCACCTCTTGCTGTTATGATTGCAATATTCATAATCTTAATGTTCCTCTACGTTCTCCAGAAGCTTCTTTAAGTCATCTACTGACAACCACTCTGTGTTATTACCAGAACTATACTCAAATCCCTGCTCTACGCGTTTTCCGCCTGCCTGGATTTTAGATGTGTTCCACCAGTCAAAATGAGGATATACAATGAAATGTTTATCATATTCATAGGTAAGCATCGAATCTTCCCTTGTTACCATCACTTCATGAAGTTTCTCACCTTCACGGATACCGACCTCCGGCATTTCACATCCCGGTGAAATTGCCTGTGCTAAATCTGTGATTTTAAAAGAAGGGATTTTTGAAATAAATGTTTCTCCGCCTTTCGCCTCTGACAATGCTTTGATTACAAGCTGCACACCTTCATCCAGACTAATCCAGAATCTTGTCATACGATAATCTGTAATCGGAAGCTCCTTTCCGCCATTGGCAACAATTTCCCGGAAAAATGGAATAACAGAACCACGGCTTCCTGCAACATTTCCATAACGCACGATAGAAAAGCATACATCTTTTGCTCCTGAGTATGCATTCGCCGCAATAAATAATTTATCGGATACCAGTTTTGTCCCACCATATAAATTGATAGGATTTACTGCTTTATCTGTTGACAGCGCAACTACACGCTTTACGCCACAGTCCAGTGCTGCATCTACAATATTCATTGCTCCATCAATATTAGTCTTTACCGCTTCCATCGGGTTGTATTCACATGCTGGAACCTGCTTTAATGCTGCTGCATGAACTACATAATCCACACCATCAAAAGCACGGTATAATCTGTCTTTATCACGTACATCCCCGATAAAGAAGCGCAACTTGTCCTTATACTTTTTGAATTTATTTGCCATATTAAATTGTTTAAATTCATCTCTGGAATAGATAATGATTTTTTTCGGTTCGTAATGTTCTAACACATACTGTGTGAATGCATTACCAAAAGATCCGGTTCCTCCGGTTACTAGAATTATTCTTCCGTTTAACATTTTTGCCTCCATGCATTTTTCTCTGATTCTTCATGAATCTACTATATATTATCAAATTTCATGATCATAATCTCTCATTGTTTGATATAAAGCTGTTGAAAGCTGTTTTGTAGTATATACCTCACAATCACCATATACTTTTTGACACCTTTCTTCAAATTGTTTTAATATAAAGCACAACCTCTCGATAACAGAAATATAATCAGGATTTTGTTTTTTACTTTGCAACATGATTCTTTCAAACAAATAACAGATACTAATATTTTGAAGTAATAATGAATAATTTTTGCTAAATTCTAAACTCATTGTTAATGCCTCATTTACTTCAAACATACTATAACATTCCGCAATCGAGTCAGCAATAGAGTTTCTTTCATAAAAAAGTTCAACAACCGCATTCATCAACAGCTCTGCTTCTGTTTTCATGAAACTCTTATTGACTTCTGTTGCATTTTCATAATAAACCTGTTCTTCTAATTGACATTTATGGCCTAATGAGACAAGCCATTGTGCAACCGCAGGACAGGACAAACCTATGTTTTCTATAAATAAATCTCCATGCTCTGAAACAAAACGTGGATATGCCCTACATGTATTAGAGAGAAATTCTTCTCCATATTCTTTTTGAATACTACATAACCCATTTTCTGTAATAAATGGACATTTCCCCATATGCTTTATTATTGTATGTGGTTTTGTGGATTTAATTTTCTTATCTAAATCTGAAATATTCATATTTACATATTTATTATAAGTTGATTCATCAATACTTATGCTCCATCTTTCACAACAACAATTATCAGGGCATCTTTCCATTAGACATTGAAATTGATCAAAATATTCTATTTTTATAATTTTTATCATTTTTATTTATCCAATCTATTTTTATAGCTTATAATTATATCGGTATAACCTTCAAAATCTTTACAAACCTATATTCTTAATATACAATTATGCTATAATATTCATTACGTCTAGGCAGGGTATAAAATGAACGTTTTAGTCTACAGATATGGGAGCATTTGTGAACCCGATATTATATCGGGATTTGAAACTTTAGGATTTAAAGTTTCCCAGATTACAAATGAAATAACAAATAAGAACTTAACATGGAGCGAAAGCACTAAAATTGTCAGCGAATTTTTATTAAATCATCCACAGGATTTTGTTTTCAGCATTAATTTTTTCCCACAGCTTTCAGAGGTGTGTAATATTTTTCATATCCGTTATGTCACATGGATTGTCGACTCGCCGGTTATGGAACTATATACTGCTCCAATCAAAAACTCATGGAATCGCGTTTTTATTTTTGACCATGAACAATATAACGATATTGCGCCTTTCAATCCAACTTGTGTTTTTCATTTTCCGTTAGCTGTAAATATTATGCAAAAGCAATCTGTTATTTCAAATGCCACTTCAACGATGAGAAATAAATTTAAAAGCCAGGTATCTTTTGTAGGTTCTTTATATACTGAAAAATGTCCTTTTGACAAGCTAAAAAATGCTTCTGCATATCTTATAGGATATTTAGATGGTATTATGGCTACCCAGCTAAAAATATATGGTTCTTACTTAATTGATGATGTTCTGCCAGATTCTATCGTCACAGAATTTAAGAAATGCATGCCAGGTTTTTATCAGCCGCCAATTGAAAATTATCTTACAGACCGCGATATTGTTTCCCAGCTATATATCGGAAATAAATTATCCGCACTGGAGCGTACACAGCTTTTTGACATTCTATCCAGAAACTTTCCTGTAGATTTATATACGGGAAGCGATACACGTAATTTACCTCTTGTCAATAACCGCGGCTTTGCAAAAACACTAACTGAAATGCCTATTATTTTTCATGAAAGCAACATAAATCTTAATATTACTTCAAAAGCTATTCGAAGTGGTGTTTCATTGCGTGTATTTGATATTTTTGCCTGTGAAGGATTCCTATTGTCCAACTATCAGACAGAACTTTGCGAGCTTTTTGAAATTGGCAGTGATTTTGACTACTATAGTTCTTACGAGGAACTGCTAGAAAAAATAGCTTTTTATCTAGATCATGAAAAATTACGCAAAGAAATGGCACATAATGCTTTTGAAAAAGTGTCGCAAAATTACAATTATCCTTTACGCCTCTGTCAGTTAACGGAACTCGCATATTCAAAATAACATATTGCATCGGACTGCAAACTGATGCAATACGTTATTTTTCTCTTTTACCTCTTATCTATGCATACTATTTTTTTGTGGAACCAACTTAAACATCTCTTTTCTAAAAAGTTCAATACCAATTTTATAAGCATCCATTAATAACTTTGCACTTAAAACCCCATCCATCATTTCATTTTCAATCGCATCCCGATTGAAATATTGAAATACCTTTTCCTGTACTTCATACTGTGCTTTTATTGTATAAGGTCTCAAAAGAATTGTTTCAGGACAATCCTCTATTTTCTGGATTATTTTTGAAATTTGCTGTAAGACATCTTTCATTTTCTTATAGTTACCGACTTTACATAATTGTTCAGCTTTACCGCATATCATAATTCCATTTTTAATCTCATTTTCAATCTCATCCACGCATTTCGGAATATTACATAATTTTTCATGAATCTTTGCCAGCTCTTTTTCATCCAGAAAAGCTGGAATCTGATCCCACAATTGTGTAGCATTTATTTCTCTTTTTCCGAACAATTGAAAACATTCTTCCAATGACATCTTTTGAGTTCCCGAAATATATGCACCTTGATTCGAAGTATTTATAACTTTAATCTCTTTATATCCAGCAATATAATACTCTATCCATTTTCTGTAAATATTCATATTTGCTCTTGTATACACTTTATCGCCATTGACATCGTCTACTAATATATAATCCTCTTCTTCTAATTGAATGCGATTTGCTTTTCCCTCATATGCTTTTTGTGTATGCTCCTGCATATTTGGATATGCCAGATCCTGTCCCACAAGAATAATTGTCTGAAATCCCATTAAAACTAATAATGATAATGCATTATTTGCAACTGAACCTCCTGTTGGAAGCTGGATTCCCGCTTTCCCTGTCTCCTGTATAAGTATTTTATTCAGATAAGATTCCTCATCTATCTCATAAAAATGCATTGCCTGATTTTTGCTCAATAGCTTTTCATTTGACTGCTGGGATAACACAATAGGAATACTGTTAAACTTCGGATGTTTAAATAATTCCATCGGTTTTCTGGAATCAACACTGATTGTCAAATCCGGAATAATATCATTTTCTAACAATGTATTCAGTGCTGTATCCACTGCTAAAACAAATCCTCTTTTTTTAAATTCTCTTAATGGCGCTATATTTTCATCCAAAGACGGACCTGCTGCAACAAGAATTGCCGGTATGTCTTCCCATCCCAACAACTTAACACACCCGAATAACTGTTGCACAGAATATTGATGTATGATGTCATCGAAAAGTTTATACATATTATTTGTAATTTCGTCTATACGTTCTAATTGTGTATTTCTCGTATAGATTACTAATTTCATTACATCTTCGATTGTCTCTCTAAACTTCTGGTAATCATCACTAAAGATACGGTCATAATTTGGCAGAACTGCCAAATTAACTAAATTGAAATTTGTATAATCAATAACATCCTGTAGATGGTGATAAAATAGTTCGTCATTTACATTTTTTACATATAATCGGACATGATTATTTTTTATTATATCTAACCAGATATCCCGGTCGATCGCTTCATTAAAAATTTCTATGGAAGGTTCGTATATCCAAAAAGCACACTCTGATTGACATTCCATTAATTTCTTTATCGAAATTCCGTCGCTCATTCCAAAAACAATAAAAATGGAATGTTCATTCGTCTTGACTGTAGCAAACTGCTTTGCCCATATTCCTGATGCACTCTCCGGACTCATAGAACTGTTTAACTGCCACTTTACTTTTCCGTCATCATAAGTCTGTATCGCCTCTGTTTCATTAATCATGACAGTCTCCACTCTGCCCTCTGCTTCTATTGCAGATAAGAGTTCCATTATCTTTTCACTTTTCATTTCTTTCTGTTTTTGTTCTATGATTTCTACAAATTTTTGTTTATTTCCACTTATCATTTTTTCTTCCGACAACAACCCCTTCATTCGCACTATCTGCTCCCAGATTATCCACTCTTTCTTCATCTTCAAAGTTTTATGCCATTTCTTCATCTCTATGATACAATTTTCACAATCTGATGCGTACTCCAGCGTAATAAATATGATCGCATATACAGAATTACACTTATACAATTCTACTAATTCCGTATTTTCTGACAACCCATATTCTATTCTTTTTAATTTAAATTTTAGTTTCCTAATATTTAGCCTTATTTCTTCCCACGATAACCCTGTTTTCCAAAATATATTCTCACCAATGTTTTTTTCTTCCAAATGGTCAATTTGTGTCAGCAAAAAAAACTCCTGTAGCCCAAGATGAACTTTCCCCTTCATTTTCACAAAAGTATCCCACAATTGATATCTTTCGCCATTGTTTACCATGTACTGCATTTTTCGCTTTAATTCCTGCACTGTCTTTTCCAGTTCTGCATAATCGTCTGATGTCAATCTGTTTTCAAACTTTTTTATATCCTGATATTCCTGACAAAAAACTTTCTGATACAAAAAATACTTTTCCAAATGACTATATGTATTATCATGATAGCACCACGCCTCACCCTGATACGGAACTACCACTTTATATCCCACACGTCTAAATTCCTCACACTGCGAAATATCATAAAAATCCCAACCGTCAAACAGATCACTCCGCCAATCCACATCATATTGCGTTATAAGTATCAATCCATCAACAGTTTCTACTTCTGTAAATTTTTCACTCTCTATAGGTTCTTTTTTTATGCTCCCACCATTAAAAGTTATATTTCCTACATCCCAATCCGCCGCAACTAATAATTTTTCTGGTAATTCTTTTCTTCCTACCATTCCAATCAAGCCTATTTGATTGTCTTCCTGAAATATTTCTATTACCTTTTTTAAGAAATTTCTGTTGTGTATAAAAACGTCCTGGTGCATATAAATCTTATATTTAGCATCACACGACTGCATAGCTGCCTGATATCCTGCTGCCATACAGTCTGCTCCCTGTACTGCAACTGTATCAATGGTATATCCCACTGGAACATTTAATTGCTCTATATAATACAATGCTTCCTCATATTCTACCGTATCATTTACACATGTAATAAACGCAATACTTTTTTCATTCATGAAAGCATCCTCGCAACCACAGAATATTGATATACCTGATACATATTTTCAGAAACATTCTCCGATATGCTCATTAGCTTAGGAATTAATTCTTCCTGATGTGGTGTTAATTCATAAATAACCCCTTGTAATTTTTCAATATCATATCCTGTCTCCGTAAACATTTTTATGATTTCTTTTTGCGTAAACAGATGAATATGCGTTCTATCAAGCAAACCTACTTCTGTATATCGAAATTCTCCTCTTAATAACTGTTCCATCACCGATACATGCATTACATTTGGTATACTGGCAACAATACATCCATCCTTTTTTAACAATGTTCTACAATACTCAATTGTTTTTAAAGGATTATGTAAATGCTCTAATACGTCTCCAAAAATGATATAATCAAATTTTTCACCAAAATCAACATTTTCTTCCTCAATGTTTCCATAACAGATATCTGCAACGTGTTTTCCTACATTAACAGAACTTTTATTAATTTCCAATCCATAGATTTTGCAATTTGGATGTGCATTTTTGATGCCCAGCAGATTTGCTCCCATATCACACCCAACTTCAAGAACAGAAAACTTTTCCTCAGATGCCCTGTCAATGAGTAAATTGAATTTATTATTTGCCGCTAACATAAAATAGTTTGTATTCCACTTTTTTCTAAGATAGCGTCGGTCTGCCACACATAGCTGATTTATCCATCCAGCACTCTCTTTCTTCGTCTCCGTTTCATACACATATGAATTTCGTGAAATCATGTTTCTATAACCTGCCAGTAACGTACGCAGCTGGAAATCTACCATTATATCTGTATATGCCAAATTTTCATCAAATTTACCTACACTATTGATAATTTTTGTGTTAAAACAATAGCATAATCCCTCAGTCCCTACTACTTCAAAATCGTTATCCTCCATGCTTGTATTTTCAATTTCTAACAAGTCTCCATATGATCGTATATTAGCATCCTGTTCATACACCTGACCATTTGCCCGACAGCCTGCCACACCATTTCTTTCATTCCCACACAACGTATCTATCATAGCTGTTATTGTTTTTTTCCCTACTCGTACCTGTGGCCAAATAACACAAATATATTCTTGAACATCGAAGTTATCAATCACTTCATTTAATACTTTCCCGACTGTCTGTACACCCTCATCAAAATACACATACTCTATTTCCTGTGATTCTAACCATTTTTGTGTACCGTCTGTTGAACCATTATTTACAACTATAATATTTATGTTTGGATAATTAGCTTCTATTAACTCTACACATTGTTTTAAATTTTCTTTTTCATTCCAACTTGGAATTACGACTGTAATATTTTCTACATTCACCATAACTTTTAATTTTCCTTTACTAAACGAATAATATCATCCAGCCGTTCATCATAATTAAAAAATTTACCTATTTTTTCATACCCTGAAACAGCTATTTTTTCTCGTATCTGTGGATTTTTTAAATAAAATTCTACTTTTTCATTCAGTTCTTCCATATCTCCATAATAATCATAATCCTCTCCTGCCTGAAAATAATCTTCCATTTCTGCCTGATAATTTGTAATCAGAAATCCCCCTGCCCCCATTATATCTAGTATACGTTCCGGGATCCCTGTCCTAATACTTTTTAACGTAATGTTCAAATTAATATCCGAACCAGAAAATACTTCCGCCATTTCTGTATAATAATTCACAGTTCCCATATAGTGAATTTTCGGTAAATATTCCGGTTTTCTTCCACTAAATAAATAGGTGTCATATTGACTGGAAAGCCTCTGTAATGCTTCTTTCCGCTCTAATGCAGTGACTTTCCGTTTTAAAAAATATTCTTCATATACATACGAATCTGTTTCAACACCCTCTTTATTTTCTCCTATATTATAGGGTACATTTTTTTTCAATTCTTCTAACACTCTTGACGGTATAGCATTTTTAATAACATCCACACCATACAATACCTTTTGCATCTGTATTAATCCATCCATATATCCCTTGGAAAAATCTGATACTTTTGACAATTTACCATACAAATTATTTGTGGGTTCATCATACATAGACCCCACAAATGAAACAGGCATTTGAGGATATTTTTTCTGCGTGTTACTTTGTAAAAAGGGACTATTCCATATATTTGATGCTAATGGCATATGAAAAACTCTTTGTAAGCCAATCTCTTTCAGTTCCTTATACATTGCATAATCAAACAAAAACACGTAGTTTGTATCATATACCATTGTATAAGAATACAATGCGACTAATGGACTGTCATACACCCAGCTGATATACTTTAATCCGCATCTATAGCAGACTTCCGCAAGAACCGGATAATAATTAAACGAGACAAGGTAATCATACCTTGCCTGCTTAATTTCTTTTTCGAGTTCTTCTTCTAATGAAGCAATCCTTCTTCTTCCATCAATATCTGTCTGTCTTGTCTTAACCTGCCACCTTTTTTTCTCATTGCATCTGCGAGATTCGGTGCACCTATACTTTTATTATCAATCAAATATATTTCCATATATATAATTTCCTATTTTACTTACCATCATTTATCAAATTTAAAATCTCATATTCTAAAACATCTGCCAGATAAATAATATCTCCACCCTGATATGCGTCCAGCAAATCTTTGATCTGGCAAATTATTCCGTTTATATCTGCTTCATTCATTTGCTGCAATTGAGAAACCAGATTGTTCATTTCACCTATTATTACTTTCAAATTATTATTTGTTTCATTACTCACATTATTCTGTCGTAATTGTATGACCGTATCTTTTATTAATAATTTATCCATCTTCTATTCCTATTAAAAAAGGAGTCGGTAATACCGACTCCTTTTAAATTTTGCACAATTACTGTAACAGAGAAAGAACTCCCTGTGTAGACTGGTTAGCCTGAGCAAGCATAGACTGTCCTGCCTGTGCAAGAATGTTGTTCTTGCTGTATTCAACCATCTCTTCTGCCATATCTGTATCACGGATACGTGATTCTGCTGAAGATGTATTCTCAGAAACATTGTCTAAGTTAGCAATTGTATGCTCTAATCTGTTCTGTAATGCACCAAGTGCAGAACGCTGAGCAGATACTTTAGAGATTGCGCCCTGAACCTTTGTCATAGTTGCACCTGCTGCGCCGAATGAATCAACAGCAACTGATTTAATTCCTATGTCCTCAGCTTTCATAGAGGCGATTGAGATCTTGATTGCCTGACCAGAAAGTGCTCCAACCTGAAGATTCTTACCTTTGAAATTACCATCTAACAGATTCTGTGTATTGAACTGTGTAGTGGTAGCAATACGGTCAATTTCAGATGTAAGTGCATCAATTTCCTTCTTGATGGCAGTTCTATCAGATGTTGTATTTGTATCATTAGCTGCCTGTGTAGCTAATTCATTCATACGCTGTAAGATAGAATGTGTCTCATTTAATGCACCTTCAGCAGACTGAATAGCTGAAATACCATCCTGAGCATTATCAGAAGCTTTGTTAAGACCTCTGATCTGGCTTCTCATTTTCTCAGAAATTGTTAAACCAGCAGCATCATCACCTGCACGGTTGATTTTATATCCAGAAGATAATTTCTCTGAAGATTTTGCCTGTGCTCCTGTTGTGATTCCTAACTGTCTGTTAGCGTTCATTGCTGATAAATTGTGCTGTACTACCATTATTTTTTCCTCCTTGAATGTAATGCAGCCTCCATGCTGCATCTGTACTTTATGTACTTGTTTTTTGTTACATTAGGCTTCTATTCTCCCAGCCGTACGCTCTGCTTGAACTTCCACCTGCAAGTAATTTTCTTTACTTGACTTATATATCGGAGATTCCCTCCAATACTTTATAGTAAAAAAAGATTTTTTTCTTTTTTTCTATCAATTATTTCTTATTGTCAAGAAAATGCGGTTCCACATAGCCCTTCTTCATCATATTCTTGTAGTATTGGTTCACAACTTTCTGGCTGGAACGGATTTCTTTTACCTGTTTCTTCACACTTGCGAACTTCTGCTCCATCAATTGCTTATTTCTGGCTTCCTGTGCCTGAATTTCCATGCTTCTGTCTGTTAACGTGCGTATACAGCCCTGCATTTTAAGAATTTCATCCTTATAGAGTTCTTTATTCGTCTGCAGTTCCTCACGTACTTTTTCATAAAGCTTTTCAAAGCCATTATCCAACAGCTCTAACTGTTCTATGAGTTTTGATTTTTCTTCTACTGTCTTATCAAAGTCGTCCGGATCTAAAGATGGATTCTCCAGTTCTTCTTTCTGACGCTTATTGATCTGTATGATGCTGTTTAAAACCTTCTCTTTCTTCTGAAGGCTTTGTAGCATGATCGTAATATACTGGTTGTCTGCCATAGTACCATTCTCCATTAATGTGTTCTGCCGGTACGCATCACTTCTTTCCAGGTGTCACGCATGGTACGCAGATGTTTTAACACTTCTTCCATAATCTCTTTATCTTTTTTCATATTAGCTTCACGAAGCCTGATCATCAGATACGAATATACCTCGTCAAAGTCTTTTGCAACCGGATATTTATGATCTAATGTGGATTGAAATTCTTCAATAATCCGTTCTACTTTGATAATATTCGTATGTGCTTTCTGAATATCCTTTTCCTCAATCCCGACGATTGCAAGATTGGCAAATTTAATTGCTCCCTCATACAGCATCAGTGTCAGCTCCGCCGGTGATGCTGTCATAATTTTGTTGTTAGCATACGCTGCATATCCCTGATTCGCTAACATAATACCCTCCTGGTCTTTATTGTGTATTAAGCAGAGCAGATATATTCTATCCACTCTGCTTTTTAGCTTATAATTCTAAGCATTTCTATTTCCCATTATACCAAATATCAACTGCCAAATAAACCACTTAATGATGATGTCTGGCTGTTCAGTTTAGAAAGTGCCGTCTCCATAGAAGAGAATTTTTTATAATAATAATCTTCTTTGTCCTGTAATTTTTCTTCCCATTTCTTGATCAGATCTGTGTAATCACTATACTCTGATGCCATCTCCTTATCATTATATACAGTATAAATACTGCTCAAGGATGAGGACTGCATTTTGGTATGAACTGACTTATATAAGTTATCTGCCAGTCCCTGCATGAAATTGATCACTGTATCCGGGTCGCTCGTAATTGCAGTCATCAGCTTATCTGCATTACCGGAAGAATTAGCATCATCTTCATCGCCATCAATATGATATGCATTCTGCTGATTCTTTGGTGCATTCAGATAACCCAATGTCTTGATTCCGAAATTGGACAAATACATTTTCTTTCCGTTTACCTCAACCGCACCGCTCATTGCAGAAGTCATGGCACTCATAAGGCTTTCCAGATTATCATCACGTCTCAGCAGGGAATCTTTAATTTTCTGCTCCCATTTCTCTACTTCTGTGTCAGACATCTCATCCTTTTCATCATCTGTCAGCGGCTCATAGCCTTTTGCAGAATCTGCATTGTACAGGGATGTGATCTCATTGATCAGGCTGTTGTACTGTGACAGGAAGTCCTTGATCTTATCATAGATTCCCTGCGTGTCAGTAGATGTTGTGATACTGATTGCATTCGCATCTCCATCACCAGTTACAACCTGTGCCGTAATGTTTAATCCATTGACAGAAAAGTTGTTGGTACTTCCTGTATATTGGATACCATTTAATGTAATCTCTGCATCACAGCCATCGATTTTCTTGGCATCTGTATTGTATTCAATACTTGTGTTTTTTGCAATGTCATGCGCTGACTGTACCTGTTTTACAAATGAAGCAATCGCAGCATCTTTTTCTGTACCGTCTTCCATTGCGGCAATATCAGCGAGCACCTGATTATTATCCATGGTCTTCTGGCTGGTATTCATTGTCGTTTTGTTGGTGGCAATAGCAGCGGCAAATGTATTGGTAAGGTCTGTTACGCCCTGTGCCTCATTATCGGTATAAGCCTTATGTACTTTATTGATAATGCTCTTTCTGGAATACTCATTACTATCCTCTAAAGTGGTATCAGCAGTATTTTCATAAGTATTCACTGTGCCGACATTCGTTGCCAATGTAGAGAGATATGAACTCATCTCTTCGTCTGACAACTTCATTTCATCCTGTGCCTTTTTTGCCAGATCTGTATAAGCTGTCGTTCCGGATTTTGCGTTGCTCAACTCGTTAGAGTCCTTGGTATAAACGGTCTTTGTCGCCTCTTCTTTTTTGCTGGCTTCAAAAGCGACCATTTTCCCATCAGCTGTCTTTTCCCAGCTGCCGTTGACTTTTCTTCCTGTTGTCTCAACTAAATTGCTGCCATCCACAAAATATTTTTTTCCGTCTTTATCTACATAAAGTCCGTTCTCATCCTCGCTGTACTCATTGCCGTCTGATGCAGTGATCTTGTTGTATTTTACTTCACTGGCTGTAGCAGTATAATATTTTGTTACAGAATCAGTTGTCTCACTCTGGATGTAGCTTTTATTCCCACTTGCATCTGTATAAGAATAAATGACGCTTCCATCATCGTTTGTCTTTTCAGTCTTATAAATATTGCCATTGCTGTCCATGACAGACTGTGCACGGTCTGTTGCTGACATCTGGATCAGACTGATCATCTGTGTCTGTTCTTCACTGCTCAATCCGCTCTTTGCAAATGCATCTTTCATTGCCGCATACGCAGATGCGTAACCATAACCTGCGCTTATGTTGCTGTTCTGGGCATCAGCTGTCTTATATGCAGTCTTGGCATCCTGATAGGCTTTGATCGCTTCATTTACTTTTGCTGTGATACCTGACTGCGTTCCATCACCATAATACTGCATGTAGGTTTTATAGGTTGCGTCTGTGGCATCCGATTTTACATTCAGTCCCAGCTTTGTCAACGCATTCGCCCCATCCACATTGCCACCGGTCAATGTAAAGTCATTGTCCTTACCGGTATCTTTGGAGCTAACGAAGATACGTTTGTTGATATCATCATAGCTTGCATTCACGCCGGCTTCTTTCAAAGAATTGATAAAGCTGTTGACCGTAGTGCCCTGGCTGACTTCGATATTCTTTTTTGTGCCATCACCTTTTGTCAAGGTGATCGTGCCGTTTCCGCCTGTGTAGCCCAACTCAGCGAGTGTGGTTCCGGTTGTAGTGTTGTCATCTAATTTACCACCGGTCAGGTATCCTGCCTGTGCCACCTTAAGGATGTTGAGCTTCTGTGTACCATTTGGTGCAGAGCTGCTGGCAGTCACCGTTGCTTTTGTGGAATCGGATACTTTGGTTGATTTCAAATTGTAGTTTTTAGAGAAACGCAGACTGTCCAAGCTTGTATAGAAGCTGTAAACTTTTGTGTTTAAAGTCTTCCATGCGTCCTGTTTCCAGGAAAGCTTGGTCTGTGCTTTTTTGTATTTATTGGTCTTGTAACTATAAGAAGATACTAATGCGGAAATGATTGCTTCGGTATCTAATCCCGAGTTCAGACCTGTGATTCTGATTGGCATAATCCTGCTCCTTTCAGTTTTGTAGCTTGTTTATATCGTTTTCTGTTTGCATCTGTCACTTGTCTATTGCTGCTCCTGTCTTCTGGACAGTGATCTACAGTTTCTTATCCACTAATAATCCTGCCATCTCCCAGACTTTTGCGATCATGTCCAGGGTTTTCTCCGGTGGATATTCTTTCAGGACTTTCTTCGTGTCTTTGTCAACGATCTTGATGGTGACACGGTTGGTTGCATCATGGATTCCGAAGACTGCCTCGGAATTGTGCGCCTTCTTATTGATCTCGTCAACTGCTTTCCTGATCTGGGAATTCTCGGAGATCGTCTGCTTTGCCTGACTGTCGTCCCGGTTTCCGTCTTTGCCGTTTTTGTCAGTCTCTTTCGTGTCGATCTGAATGGTTTTCTTCATGAGATCGTCAGAAGCTGCTGTGTTGGATGCAGTTTCCACTTTTGCCTGACTCTCTGCTTTTACATCTGATGCGGATGAACTTCCCGCGTAGGACATCCCTGCCCCTTTCATAGCCTCTATTGCCATTGTTCTACACCTCCGTGTGCATAAGCCTGTGTTCTTCCATGGTTGCGGTCCGGATCTCTGTAAATGCCGGAACGCTTATTTTTCTAATTCATATATCGGTAGTTTTCCTGTAAAATTAATAGCTGTCATGCAATTTCCTGCGTTGTACCGCTGCTGTTTTCTGATTGGGGTTTCATTTTAACAAAATATAGGATATAATTCAATCGCACCGGGAATTGAGCCCGCAATGCGTTTATGATTTTTACTATTATAATAGGAAAGGATATTGTTTATTATGTTATATATCATGAGACACGGAAAAACTGACTGGAATGCAGTCCACCGCCTGCAGGGAAGCGAAGATATTCCTTTGAACGAAGAAGGCCGCCAGATGGCGAGAGACGCGCGGAAAAAGTATGGGGATCTGCGATTTGATATCTGCTATTGTTCTCCCTTACAGCGTGCGCAGGAGACTGCTGAAATTTTTCTGGAAGGGAGCGGCACACCGATCCTGACGGACGACCGTCTCCGCGAGATGGGATTTGGCATGTATGAAGGAACAGAACATGTCACACAGAAACCGGAATGTCCGGTATATACGTTGTTCCATGATCCTGTCCATTATCATGCTGTCGATGGTGCGGAAAGTCTTGAGCATCTGTATACCCGCAGTGGCTCTTTTATCCACGATGTTTTAACGCCGGAATTTGTTTCCGGAAAAAATGTACTGATCGTCGCCCATGGAGCCTTAGACTGCAGCCTGATCTGCCAGTATGAAGAGATTCCTCTTGAACATTTCTGGGATCAGCTGCTCGGAAACTGCGAGCTTAGAAGATTAGTTTCATCAGCCAATGTGTGAAAACAGATACTGCAGAACGTCATCTGTAAATTTTATCGCATGCACACCAATGAATGTGGAGCCGTCTTCCTGCTTTTCTTCGCGGGAAACCTCCGCATACATGATCAGTGTTTCTGCCACAATGATCACCTGTTTTCCGAGAAGGCCTTCATGCCCCTCCGGCACACAGATTCCCATGCCTAACGGACTGATGTCTTTCACGTCCACGTAAATTTTTTCCTGTGTATCGCAGATTACGACAACACCATTTGTGTTGTATTCTACCCTTGATATTTCTCTTCTTTCTTCCATGAGTACCCCCTGTTTTTATTATTTCTGTCCTGACTGCCCTGTACAGGCAGAATTGTCTGTATCAGATCGTCTGCATTATTCAAAAATCTCCTGTACATCATCCAGATTTCCGTCTCCGGTGAGAAGCAATGTCACTCCGCTCTCCGCCTGGCTGATATCCGTGGTTGCCTCAACGCAGAGTTCGCCGTTCTGATTATAAAGTGCCCACTGAAAATCTGTGATCTCCACCGGCCACTCTACCGGCATGGAAACAGACTGTCCATCTGCGATTGCACTAATATTGTATTGTTCGCCGCTGATCGGATCGATCACAGAAAACATCCCAATGTCGATGCCGCACTCGTTTGTGGCCGTGATGATAATGCTTTTACGTTCTGCATATTCAGAAGATTCTGTGCTTTCCACGGCTTCTACTGCCGCTTGGGCTGTCCCGGCTGCTTCCGTTGACTCTTCCGATCCGCCGACGGTTTCCGCAGGTTCTTCTGTCGTTTGCCGGCTGTCTCCGGATGTCTGCTCCGTGGCGACTAGCGCCTGATCCTGATGATCTGTTTTTCCGCAAGAAGTCAGGAGCATTATGCCAAGAAGCATGCTGATTATGAGTGTTTTCTTTTTTTTCATAGATTTTGTTTCCTTGTATACAAATTACGGATCATTTTTTTCCTATTTTCAGAATACTCCGTATTTTATTTTTTTGCAACGGATGTTTTAGAAAAGGCGCACCTTTTGGATGCGCCTTACTGTTAAAATTTATTTTTCATCTTTCTGAGCTGCTTCTGCTTTTTTCTTTTTATTTCTGCGGTACATTTCCTCGCCGGTTACACCAAGAAGTGCAATGATGAGTAACCACCACCAGGACATTTTCTCCTGCTGCATGTTTTCCACTGCGCCAGCCTCTGCTGCAAGTGGAGTTTCCTCATCGGCAATTGTCGTGCTCTCCTGTGCTCCGTTCGCTGCAAGAGGTGTCTCCTCGTCCGCAATTGTCACATCTGTGTCAGCGTCCGCATCTGTATCGGCTGCGGCATTTGCATTTGCAACTGCTGCTGTTCTCGTTACTGCCGCTGGTGTTGCAGCTGCTGCAAGCGCTACCGGTGTCTCTGCAATCTGAACCGGTGCTGCATCTGCTGTGGCTGTTGTAACAATTGTGGCTGCACTTGCCGGAGCCGCTGCTGTAGTTACAGTGCCTGCAGGTGTTGTGGCTGCGCCGCCCGGTGTCGTCTCAGTACCGGATGGGGTAGTTGTGCCGCCCGGTGTCGTTGTGGAACCGCCTTCACCCGGAGCCGGGGCTGGGGTGAGTTCTGTGATCTTATCAGCCAGTGTTTCTCCTGCAATTCCTAACTTATCTGTCAGGTCTTTTGCCAGATCCTCTGCCTCTTTTAATTTCATCTCTGCTGCGCTGATCTGTCCCTCTAACTCTTTTACCTGATCTGCTGTGTAGTTCTGGCTTGCAAGAAGTGCTGTAAGCTTATCCTTTAAGCTGTCCGCATCTGCTTTTGCTTTATCAACTTTTTCCACCGCATTCTTTGCTGCGTTAATGATTGCATCCGCTTTTGCTACTTTCTCTGCTCTTTCAGCCTCCGCTTTTAATGCTGCATCTTTGAAATCATAGAAGCTCTTTAAGCTTTCATGTCCCGGGAAACGATCATCATCTTTTCCGGTAAGCCAGATTCCTTCATTGATTTCTCCTGTTTTCTTATATTCATCATAATATTTGTTGCTTGTATAAGCTGTTTTTTCCTCTGCCTTGGCAGTCTGATTGTATTTCTGTGTTTCCACGGTCTGCGCACCAAGATCTTTGGAATTTTTCTGCTGATAAGTTCCGGTGTAGGAAACGGATAAGGTTGTGGAGCTGTTCTTCTCGTCAACAACTGCCTGATCCGTTGTCTTCTCTCCCTCTGTGAATGCACCAGCCTCATAATGGAATTTGATCGCTACGTTAGGATCGTGTTTTCCGTTCCAACCTTTATATCCGTTAATATGCATTTCGCCATCTTTCAGGTTGTCTACGATCTTCTTATTCTGGGACACTGCAGCTGCAAGGTTCTTTTCTGCATCTGCTTTTGCAGCATTATACACCTGATCTTTTAAATCTTCCAGATTTTTATTCTTTGCTGCATTTACAGCATTTGTCTTGGATTCCTCAGCGTGTGCGTCTGCTTTTACTGTCTGGGAATAAGTGATAACGATCGTGCCTGAAAATACATTTTTATAGGCAGCAGAATCTGCTCCCCAATCTACCACTCTGCCGGAAGTATTTTTGTACTTATCTGTATCATTCACTTTTGCATGATCTGCATTAATACTTTCAATCTTATAATCGCCCCCAAGCAGTTTCTGTAACGCCTCTTGGTTGGTGAATTGAGCTAAAAGTTCGTTTGCTGCGATCTCGGCATTTTTCTTCTCGTATTTATCGCGATCATTATCGATTTTTTTCATTTCAACAACAATTTTCGATAAATCAATGGTTGTCGTAAATGTGGTTTTCTGGCTTACGGTCACATCTGCAGTCGCTGTTGCGCTCATGGACGTCTCGACATCTTTATCTCCGTCTTTCAATGCTGCTTTTTTATCGGCCAGATCCTTTTCTGCTGCCTCGACATTGTCATATGTCTTATCAGAAGATAATTTAGTTTCCGTATATGTAATCTCGGAAACGTTTTGTTTTACCGTTTTGACCAGTTTGCCATTTTCATCCACTGAATAGGTGGTCTTTTTCTCACCGGAAGTTTCATATTGTTCACTGTTATAGTTATTGTTCACCTCAACGTCCTTAGAAGCTGAGTCGACCACATAGAACTGTCCACCTATATTTACGATTGTGTATACCACTCCATTATTCTCATAAACTGCGGTATCCTGATCATTCTGAAGCTTATCTGCCGGGAAGTTCTCTGCATTGATATTGAATGCAAGGCTTCCGTCTGTGCCCTTCACATCATAGGAAACCACTTCTTCTGCCTTCTCGAAAATAACAAGATCATCGCGAGTATCGTTGAGCTTGTAGTTCAGATATACGGTGTGTGGGGCACCTGCCACATCTTTGTATGTCACCTCACAATAGTTTTTGTTATCATTCCGATTCCAGGTCCACTTGCAGTCAACAAGTTCTCCCTTGGCAAGTTCCGGAATGTAGTAATTCTTAAGGATCACTTTGAACAGCTCATCTTCTTTTCTCCAGTTTGTGGAGGTATCCCCTGCACGTTCTTTTTCCAGAGCGATGATCTCAAGTGCTGCTTTCTGTGCATCGGTAAGCTCTGGAATTGCTGTTTTGGCTTCCTCTGCTGCCTTCTGAAGGCTCTCTGCTTTCTGCTGGACAGCTGCAAGATTTGCTGCGGCAGCAGTTGCCTCGGCACTTGCTGCCGCAACTGCTGTATCATAAGCTTCCTGTGCCGCCTTAAGCTCGTCTAACGCTGTATTGTATTCAGCTACTTTGCTGTCATAAGCTGCTTTGGCAGTCTCATACGCTTTCTGTGCATCGCCTACAATACCAGCTGCCTGATTGTAAGCATTCTTCGCATCCTCAATGTCTGTTGCAGAATCAATTCCAGCTTGTGCTTTATCAAATGCGTCTTGTGCTTCCTGCTGCTCTTTCTTTGCATCATCCGCAATTGTATTTGCCTCATCTGCTTTTTGATCTGCCTCTTTAAGAGCTGCATCGGTTTTTGCTGCGGCATCTGACGCTTCGTCTATGCGATCCATTGTTTTGTCAACCATTTCTTCTGCCACATTCACATCTGTACCGCCTTCGAAGGTTCCGTTTGCGGTAGTATCTAATTCACCTGCTGCACCTTTTGTTGTCTGATCTGCGCCACTGCCATCCGCAAAGGTTGTATCGACTGCTGCATTTACCGCATCTTTTGCTGCTTCTGTTGTTTTGCTCGTTTCTTCAGCGGCTTTCTGAACTTCTCCCACCTGTTCTGCTGCAGATTTCTGTGTTGTTACAGTTGTTGTACTCTCTTCCGGTGTTGTTTCACTGCTATTCTGTCCATCTGCATCCTCAGCAAATGCTGCAATCGGAGTAGATAATGCCATCATTGCTGCCAATCCGACCGATAACGATCTGATCACGTTTTTGCTGGCTTTTTTGGTTAATTTTACGCCTGTAGCGTTTTCCATCATTTCCTTTTTCATCTGCGTAAACCTCTTCCTTCCATTTTAATGTTTATCTCGCTGCACTTTTGCCAAGGCTGCAAAAAAACATATTTGTCCTTTTTGTTATACTAACTATAACATTCAGGGCGTTACATAAAGTGTTATAAAAAGAACTATTTTTTGAAAAAGCAGAGGTTTTATAGTAGTTTTTCTAATAAATGGCGCAGTATTTATAATTTAGCAGTGCTGCTCGGTCTCTTTTGTGTAAGTTGCAAGATATTCCCTGGCTTTCTGCGGAGTTATTGCAAGTTTTTTCTGTAGACGTTCTAAAATGGTTTTCTCTGAAAGACCAAATTCATATCCTGCCGCAATGATTTCTTCCGCTCTTCCTTCCGTTCTTCCTGCTTGTTCCCCATCTTTCCATGTCTCTTCAAATACGGTAAACATCTCATTTTCTCCTTTCCGCTCCAATAATTGATAATCCAGTTTACTGTTCATTACACTTGTCACTGTCCTGATCACAGTTGTATCGACATGATTCTTTTTAACATAATGAATCGCCTGCTCTTTTCTTTTTCCAGGTGTCTCCCTTTTATCGATCAACATTCCCACTAAGTTGAACAAGTCTCTGTTGTTGACATTATGTAACTTTAAATTATTATTTCCAGCCTCGATCAATATCATTTTATAATCATTTACATAACGGCTGAATTGCTTGGGAATATCTAACATCCCATGTAATGATACTGCGCCATCCCACGGTCGTTCACCATAATAAATAACAGCTGTGATCACTGGTATAAATTTGTCTGTTTTTCTCATTTTAGACAAAAATTCATCCGAAGATAATCCCTTGCCATTCTTATACTTTACTGCATTATTATCATACTGCTTTTTGTATGCTCCATAGTCATAACCCATTATTCTCATAGGCATTGCATAATGAATATGTTCCTGACTCTCCATCCCAAGCATCACAAAATCGATCCCATATCTAGTAGATTTCTTACAAATTGCAATATTATCCCGTGAAGCTTTCAGTGTTTCTGCATAATTTTTATGCTCTAATATGGAAGATTCATCTGTATCTAAATCTTCTAATTCTTCCGGTCTGATAACCGTTTTTCCATCAAACAGAACCGCATTAAAAAAATCTGAAAACCGTTCCTTGTTTTCCCAATACTTTTTTAATATTACATCTGGTTTGTTATTTCTTTTTTCTTCTAACAATAATATTCTCCTTCTATTATACTATGTACTGTATTTTTCTTTCAATAATAAACTCAAGTTCACTTACCATTTGCTATATAGTTGTGGATATTGGGAATCCATGCCGATCCAGCATATATGATTTCACTCATTTGATAAAAAAGATTTTTGCTTTACGCATTTTTAGAGTAACGGATTGCTTATATTCTGTCAAGGGATTTAAAAAAAATTAAGCCAGAGGAATTTTCATGTTTTTCCTCTGGCTTAGTTTTTGATTTGTTTAATCTGTCAGATTTTCTTTCAAAGTCTTGCGCACTGCGCCCGGGCCTGCGATTTCTTTTACAAATAAATCTTCAATTTTCTCTCCGATACCGGCTTTGTAAAGATCGATGCCGAAAATATTTTCATTGGATAAAATACTCTTTAACTGTCCTGTATAGGATTCTTTCTCACCAAATTTTACATCTTTTAAGGCAGCTGTTAATTCTGCAAGCATTGGATCAGAAGATAATTCAAACTTTTCTCCCTTATCATCGACGCCAAGCAGATATCTGCACCATCCTGCAATCGCAAGCGGGATCGCTTTCAATTTCTTCGCATCCCCATATTGAGCCACGTAGGCTTTGATCGTTTCGCCATAGCGAATGCCCACTTTCTGGGAGGTATCTGTTGCGATACGCTGCGGTGTATCAGGCATAAACGGATTTGGAATACGCACATTGATAACTTCATCCACAAAAGCTTCCGGTGATAAGATACCCGGATCTGTAACCACCGGCATTCCCTCTACAGGACCGATTTCATGGACAAGCCTGTCCAGTTCCTCATCTTTCATTTCGTCTGCAATCAGGGTATAACCTAAAACGCATCCGTAGACTGCAAGTGCTGTATGCAGTGGATTTAAGCAGGTAGTAACTTTCATGCGCTCTACTTTATTTACAGTATCCCGGTCTGTCATATAGACGCCTGCCTTTTCTAATGCAGGTCTGCCATTCGGAAAATGGTCTTCAATCACAAGATACTGTGGTCCCTCTGCGTTTACAAACGGCGCTATGTATGTATTTTTTGAAGTGATGACCGGTGCAATATCCTCAATGCCAAGTTCCTCCAAAGATCTGCAGACGGATTCTGCCGGTCTTGGAGTAATCTTATCGATCATTGACCATGGGAATGACACCTGATTTTCATCTGAAATGTAATTTACAAACTCGCCTGTTACATATCCCTTTTTCTCCCACTCTTTTGCCATGGTCAGAATAGAATTTCTTAATTTTTCTCCATTGTGAGAGCAGTTATCCATGGAAACTACTGCAAGAGGTGCCTTTCCTGCCTGAAAACGCTCGTACAGCAATGCACAGACAACAGCCATTGCAGACACCGGTTTTTCAGGTCCATTGTCAATATCTTTCTGAATAAACGGAAAATAATTTCCATCCACTCCCTTCAACGCATATCCTTTCTCCGTGATGGTAAATGAGATCATCTGGAGATTTTTATCGGAAAAGATTTCTTTTAACCGATCCCACTCCTCCGGCACTTCTGACCGCGCTTTGATTGCCTCTGCCAGAGAACCTAGCACCTTTTTATCCGTTGAGCCGTCGGCTTTTAATGTCACAGCTAAAACGAGGTTATCATACGGTCTGTATATTTTATCTACCACATCGAAATCAAACGTTTCCACACAGGTAATCCCTTTTTTCATCTCTCCGGAAGAGATCAGTGTATCTGCGATTCCTCCGATAAAAATACGGAAAATATTTCCGGCTCCAAAATGTACCCACACCGGGTTTTTCTTTGTCTCTTCTGCCACTTTTTCGATATCATAAGAAGGAAGTCCGATTCCTGCGTTTTTCCACTGTTCTTTTTCCTGCAAACCCTGTAATGTCAGTTTCATCTCTGCTCTCCTTCCTTTTTTGCAGCTTCCCACAGTCCGCGAAGATATGCTGCGCCTAATGCACGGTCATAAAGTCCATACCCTGGCATTGCTTTTTCTCCCCAAATCATTCTTCCGTGATCCGGACGGATTGGTCCATCAAATCCATCTTCATAAAGTGCTTTGATAACAGCATACATATCAAATGTGCCATCCTCGCTGAGATGTGCGCTCTCCTCAAAGTCTCTCATTCCGTCGTTAAATCTCAGGTTTCTGATATGTGCAAAATGGATTCTGCCTTTTAACATATGAATGGTTGCGATCAGGTCGTTATTTAAGTTTGTTCCATACGAGCCCATGCAGAATGTCACACCGTTATGTTTGTTTGGCACCATATCCATCATTCGTTTTAATTTTTTCTGTGATGAAATGATTCTCGGCAGACCGAACACACTCCAGCCCGGATCATCCGGGTGAATTGCCATGTTTATATCATATTTGTCGCAGACCGGCATAATCGCTTCCAGAAAATATTTCAGATTTTCAAAAAGCTGATCCTCATCGATTCCTTTATATAATGCAAATAAATCCTTGATTTTTGCCATCCGCTCCGGCTCCCAGCCCGGCATGACGGTTCCATTCATGTCATCTTTTATCGCATCAAACATTTTCTCCGGGTCCATTTTATCAATCGCATCCTGATTATATGCCATTACTGTAGAGCCATCTTCTCTCACACGGTCAAGTTCTGTTCTCGTCCAGTCAAATACCGGCATGAAGTTGTAGCAGACCATATGGATATCTGCTTTTCCGAGATTTTCCAATGTCTCAATATATGCCTGAATATCATGGTCTCTGCCCTCTCCGCCTGTCTTGATCGCATCGCTGACATTGACACTCTCGATGCCTGCCAGATGAAGGCCTGCGTCCTCAACCTCTTTTTTCATTGCAAGAATTTCATCCAGATGCCACACTTCTCCCGGCATTTTATTATATAATGTAGTAATAATCCCGGTTGCATAGCGTGTCTGTTTTATCTGTTCCAAGGTGACGGTATCATAATCTTTTCCGAACCATCTCATTGTCATTTCCATTTTTCTGATCTCCATTTCTATCTGTTATATTCAAAGACAACTGCGAAGTTTTAACCTGAATCAAAACTCCGCAATCACTGATTTATCCGAGGAAAAAGTTCATCGGAGCCGTCACAAGAGACGGGAATAAAACCATAAGCAGTAATATCACTACCTCAGCCAGAAGGAACGGCCATATCGATTTTACCATTCTCTCCATGTTGATTTTTCCTGCGCCGCAGGCAACATTTAATACTGTTCCTACCGGTGGTGTAAGTAAACCTAAAACCGTCATTAAAATAAATACCACTCCAAAATATGCAACATCGATTCCGGCTGCTTTCACTGCCGGCAGCAATACAGGTGTCAGGATCATAATGGTAGGCGTTACATCCATGGAAGTTCCAACCAAAAGCACGATCAGACAGATAATTAACATTAATGCCGTTGGATGCTCGATAAACGGTGCCAGAATACCTGTGACGATAGATGGAACATTTGCAACTGTCATCATCCAGGACGACACCATGGCTGCCGCTGCAAGAAACATGATCACCGATGAAGACTTTGCTGCTGAAACCAGACATTCCATCAGCATACTGATTTTTAATTCTTTGTATACAAAAAGTCCGATCACTAATGCATATACCGCTGCGATAACTCCAGCCTCTGTCGGTGTAAATTTACCACTGCGCAGTCCAACAAGAATAAACACCGGAAGAATCAATGCCCAAAGTCCGTCAAGCAATGCTTTTGCAACCTGTTTTGCAGACTGTCTCTCCGCTTTTGCGAGGTTGTCTTTTTTCGCGATAAAGAACCATAATACACACAAAGCACCTGATAAATATACAGCCGGTGCAATACCGCCCATAAATAATTTTGTAACGGAAACACCTGCCTGCACGCCAAAGATAATCATTGGTACAGACGGTGGCATGATCGGCGATAAAATATTTCCTGCTGCGATCAGTCCGGTACAGGTATCACGCTTATAACCGGCACGTACCATCATAGGAATGAGGATTGCTCCAAGGAATGCAGTGGAAGCAACGGCTGATCCGATCATACTTGCAAATAAGAGAATTGCCATGATTGCAACATAGCCCAGTCCGCCGCGGACATGTCCGATAATCGCATTCGCTGCATTTACAATACGCTTTGTAATACCGCCGCGGTTCATAAATTCACCTGCCATGATAAAAAACGGAACTGCCATCATGGAAAAGGAATCTGCACCAGAAAATAAATTCTGCGATAAAATCTGGGCATTAAAGCCATTCAGATATAACATCATACAAACACCACTGAATAAAAGTGCGAAGCAGATTGGAAGTCCAACCAGCATACCACCGATCAGGGCAGCTAAAAATATTACTAATGTCATGTTATTTTCCTCCCTCTTCTCTCAGTCTTCTTGCATATTCTTCATCCGAAAGATTCTCTGCACCATCTTTTGCCTCTGCAGCGATCTCATCATCATCCGAAGTGCTCATCGTAACAATCTCTGATATTTCAGATGGATTTTTCAGCGCATGGACGATGTTTATCACCGCCATGATCGCAATTGCCACGCCTGTGATGATTCCGGCAAAATATAATACAGAATATGGGATTCCGAGTGCTGCTGTTCTTGAGGCGGTATTCTGTGCCACCATTTTTTCAGAACCCCACACTAAAATAATCATTAAGATCGCAATAATTGTCTGGGAAACAATATACATTACTATCTGCACCTGCGGCTTCATTCTGCTGATGAGTGTATCCACTCCCAGATGTGCATTAGCACGCATTGCACTGATTGCTCCGATATAGGTAACGTATACAAAAAGGTATCTTGCCAGTTCTTCTGACCATGTCAGCCCGGCATTAAAAAAGGTTCGAAGTACAACATTTAAAAATACAAAGAACACCATTAAGCCGGTAAGAATACCTGTAAAATAGTCAATACCTTTGAATAGCTTATCTACTAATTTGTTCATAGTCTGCTTCTCCTTACTCTACTTTAATGTCATCTACCATTTTTCTGACATCATCTACCCAGTCATACTGTGCATTCAGATAATCGTAAACCGGCTGTATTTTCTCTTTCATCGCTTCTCTGTCCTCATCGGAGAGTTCTGTAACGATCAGTCCGTTATCTTTCATAAACTGTTTATCATCTGAAAGCTGCTCCTCATATAAATCCCATGCATAGTCTGACGCTGCCTCCGAAGCCTTTTCAAACGCTTCCTGATCTTCTTCACTTAAACTGTTCCAGAATTCCTCACCAGCAAACAGCTCCAAGGATGCAATGATATGATTTGTGTCATAAACATAATCCTGAACTTCATACCAGCCTTCTGTCTTTACCGTAGCAAGCGGATTATCCTGTCCATCTGCCACTCCCTGTTCCAATGCAGTAAACACTTCACCCATATCCATAATAACAACATTAGCTCCAAGACTTTCGGCAAGTTTTACATGAATTGGATTGTTTGGCATTCTGAGCTTCTGTCCGTTAAAATCATCAAGGCTTTCCAGCTTCTTATTAGATGTAAACACTCTGGCTCCGTTTGGATACCAGGAAAGCAGCTTCAATGGCTGTGTACTCTCAAGGTCTTCTGCAATATATTCACCCAGTTCTCCCTGATAGCAGACTCTTGCGTGTTCCACGCTGTCAAACAGAAATGGAAAATCAGGGATTGTCATTTTCGGTGTTTCAGACCACATGGTTGTTCCGACTACGCACATTTCCACGATTCCACTTTTCGTATAGTCATATGTTACCTTTTCGCTTCCAAGTACACCGGAATTATAAATCTGGATATCATAACGTCCATCGGTCGCCTCTTCCACCATCGGTTTAAACACATCTGTCAATGCCTGTGCGGCTGGTGTCTGATCTGATACACAGACCGCAATTTTTACTAATTTACCTCCACTGTTTTCACCGGTCGCTGAGCAGCCTGTAAAAAGTCCTGTCATCATTGAACCGATCAGTAATGCACTTGCGCCTCTTTTGATTGCCTTTGCAAGTCCCATAATCATTTTCCTCCTAAATGAAATGTTTGTAAGTTGTTTCTGGCGTTTTGTTTGTATGCTAGTATGGTAGTTCATTTGTTTATTTTTTTCAATATGTATATTTTAACATATTATCATCCTGTTTTTTATGCATATTGCATAATATTACTTTGTTTTTTCCTTTTTTATTGACTTCTTTTTTGTTTTATGTAGAATACTAGTATGTAAGTTGTTTTGTGGCATTTCTAAATATTCAATCATCTATTTCAAATTAAGATAAGGAGACTATTATGAAAGCCGTACAAATTGTAAAACCAAATCAATTAGAAGTAATTGACATTGAAAAACCAGTTATTGATCCTAAAAATAATGTATTAGTAAAAATGACCGCTGCGGGAATCTGCGGATCTGATGTTGGAATTTATCATGGCACCAATGCTGCAGCTACTTATCCGCGTATTATCGGACACGAAATGGTTGGTGTCGTTGCAGAGGTTGGAGATAATGTTTCTTCTTTAAAAATAGGCGACCGCATTATCATCAATCAGGTAACAAGCTGTGGTCACTGCTACCCATGTTCCAAAAACCGTGGAAATGTATGTGACAACCTCAAAGTAAGAGGCGTACATATTGATGGTGGCTACCGCGAATATATCGCAGTTCCAGAATCTGACTGCTATCTTCTTCCGGATTCACTCTCCGATCAGGATGCCGTTATGATCGAGCCGACTACCATCGCTATCCAGTCCTGCACCCGTGCTGAACTTGAAAAAGACGACATGCTTCTTATTTATGGTGCTGGCGCACTTGGAAGCTCCATTTTAAAAATTGCACATACAATCTGTGACCATATCATTGTAGCAGATATTATGGATGACAAACTCGCAGAAGCCAGAGAACACGGCGCACAGTTTACGATCAATGCCGCGACTGAAGATTTTCAGGCGAAGGTGTTAGAATACACACACGGCAGAGGCGCCACCGTCTCTATCGATGCCGCATGCGTAAAAAATTCCCTTTTATTACTGCTTCAGGCTACCGGTAATGCCGGACGTGTTATTACTATGGGCTTTTCCACCGCTCCGACCGAAGTAAACCAGTTCCTGATCACTTCCAAAGAGCTGGATGTGAGAGGTTCCCGTCTTCAGAATAAAATGTTCGGTAAAGCGATTGAGATGATCAAAGAAGGTACTCTTGACCTGAACAATTCTATTTCGCATACATTTCCGCTTACAAAAGCGCAGGAAGCTTTTGATTTTGTTGACAGCAGAGATCCTTCCATCCGCAAAATTGTTTTTACTTTTGATTTTTAAGAATTATCTGGCAAAAGTTTTTATTTGATAGTATACTAGTATATTATTAAGGAAATGGGGAGAAAAAATGGTCATTCTTCAAAAGGAACGCTCTGAAAATTCCAGATCTTATGCTGTCAGAGTGCTCTTATATAACATCATTCATCTGGAATTGCAGCCTGGAACCGCTGTCAGTGAAAATGAGCTTTCCGCCACACTGTCGCTGTCAAGGACACCGGTCCGCGAAGCTTTGATCGAGTTAAACCGCATCGGTCTGGTTGAGATCCTGCCACAGCGCGGCAGCTATATTTCAAAAATTGATTACAATATTGTAGAAGAATCGCGTTTTTTACGGCTTGTAACGGAAAATGCCATTTTAAGGCTTCTATGCGACAAGATTGCAGATGCAGATATGGACGCCCTTGATTATAATATAAAAAAACAGCAGCGCAGCCTCGAACAGAAGGATCGTGAGACTTTTCTGGAATTAGACAATGAATTTCATGAGCTGTTGTTCCGTGCTGCAGATAAAATGTGGTCTTACCATATTATCAAGGAACAGATGGTTCACTTTGACCGTCTCCGCTCCCTTTCCACAAAATCAAAGCAACACGATTATGTATTAAAAGACCACGAAGATATTTTGTATGCGATCAGACGACATGATAGTGAAATGGCAGAAATGCTTATGACCCGGCATTTAACCCGGCATTTGTCGGAGAAAGAAGAACTGCTGGCAATGTACCCTGATTATTTTACAAATAATTAAGACTGCCGATCATATAACCGGCAACTTTTGAAAAGACTGTCCAGAAATTGGCAGTCTTTTTCTCTTGCATTCTTTTTCCGAATGTGGTATTCTCATTTTATCGAACGTATGTTCTATTTTATTTTTTAATTTGAGGAGATCACATCCAGATGAAAATCCAGCAAAATATATCACTGATGGAAAAACTTACGATTCTCTCAGACGCTGCAAAATACGATGTCGCCTGCACGTCAAGCGGTGTGGACCGCAGTGGTGACGGTATCGGCCTTGGCAACTCTATTTCCTGTGGGATCTGTCATACTTTTTCCGCAGATGGGCGGTGTGTTTCCCTTCTCAAGATTTTATTTACAAACGAATGTATTTTTAACTGCTCTTATTGCCAGAATAATTGTAACTCCGATGTCCGGCGGGCTGCCTTTACCCCGGAGGAAGTCTGCGAACTGACGATGGAATTTTACCGGCGGAATTATATTGAAGGTCTTTTTTTAAGTTCCGGCATTATGGTAAGCCCCAACTATACGATGGAACTTTTATACCAGACCCTTTATAAATTGCGCACAGTGCACCATTTTAACGGTTACATCCATGTGAAAGCGATTCCCGGCGCTGATCCTCTACTGATTGAAAAAACAGGATTTCTGGCTGACCGTATGAGTATTAATCTGGAACTGCCTACCGCAGACAGCCTGAAAAAGCTTGCGCCCTGCAAGTCGAGAAATACCATCCTGAAGCCAATGCGCATGGTTCAGAACGGTATTACGGAAAATAAGAATGAAGTCGCTCTTTACCGGCATGCCCCGAAGTTCGTACCCGCAGGACAGAGCACACAGATGATCATCGGCGCAACCCAGGAGAACGATTACCAGATTGTGAGCATTGCCGAGAATCTGTATCAGAAATTTGATTTAAAGAGAGTGTTCTATTCTGCCTTTGTGAATGTCACCCACAACAGCAATCTTCCTGCACTGCCCGGCGGTCCGCCGCTCTTGCGGGAACATCGTCTGTATCAGGCAGACTGGCTGCTCCGCTATTATAAATTTAAAGCCGACGAGCTTTTAAGTCCGGAGCGGCCGGACTTTAACATTTTTCTCGACCCCAAGTGTGACTGGGCGATCCGGCATCTGGAATATTTTCCGGTCGAGATCAACCGTGCAGACTATGATACGCTGCTCCGTGTCCCGGGTATTGGCTATAAGTCTGCTAGCCGCATTGTAAAGGCAAGACGTCACAGCACCCTCGGTTTTGCCGATCTCAAGAAGATAGGTGTTGTGTTGAAACGCGCTCTTTATTTTATCACCTGCTCCGGCAGGATGATGTACCGCACGAAGCTGGAAGAAGATTATATCTGCCGCAATCTGATGGGCGATAAGACACAGATACCACGTGAGATCCGTGAGAGCGGTTATCAACAATTGAGCCTGTTCGATACCGGCTTATCCACGGAGCCGCTTCCGCTGTCGTAGATAAATGTAAAACTTTTATTTTCATGAATATTTTCCTCAAGACAGGAGCAGGACATTATGCATGTATTTATCTGTGAAAACACACCAAACGGAATATTGACCGGCGTATACGATGCCTGGGAATTAAAGATTCAGGAAAGATGCTCCCACGCTGATATTTATCTGGTATCCGGCCAGCCGGATAATTACGAGCTGTTTTGCGACTACCACACCGTCGCACCATCCTCTGAAAAAGCCGGAAAAGTTGTTTCTACGCTAAACCGGAAGCTTGGACACGATTTTTACGAGACAATCCTTACTGCTATTTTATCCATTGATCTTTCCGGCAAGAAGAAGATGGACAAAGCGAACGCCGTGTATCAGACGATCGTTGCCGCACTTTATTCACCAAAGGGTGCCCGTGTATTGGATTCACTGAGTAATCCTTATATTTACCGTGTCTTTGAATTGTCCAGAGCCACAGCCTCCGAAGCCCACCACCTGAAAGGTTTTCTGCGCTTTTCGGAACTGCAGAACGGCGTTCTGTTTTCCACGATTCATCCCAAAAATAATGCCCTGCCAATTTTAGCAGAGCATTTTACGGATCGTTTTCCACAGGAAAATTTTATGATTTACGATGAAACCCACCAGCTTGCGGCAGTCCACCGCGCCGGAAAGAATTATATGCTTGTAGATGCTTCGGACATCAATACCGAACTTCTTCAGAACTATTCTGAAAATGAAGCAAGATTCCAGAAATTGTGGCTGGCCTTTTTCGACAGCATTGCGATCGAAGCACGTACCAACCCCGAATTACAGGCACAGAATATTCCGAAACGCTTCTGGAAGGATGCTGTGGAGTTAAGACACTTTTGTGAATAACCTTCCCGCATTCTCCTCCGTCACACGCTCGACCTCCTCCGCTGTGATTCCTTTTAATTCTGCGATTTTTGCAATCACAAACGGAATATTCGAGGAATCGTTTCTCGTGCCGCGGTGCGGTTCCGGTGCCATGTAAGGACAGTCCGTCTCAAGCAAAATGCGCTCCAATGGGATTGCCTCCACTGTTTCTTTTAGTTTTTTTGCGTTTTTGAATGTGACAACGCCACCGACACCGATGTAGTAACCCATTTTGATAAATTCCTGTGCCATCTCTCTGGAGTAGGAATAGCAATGGATGACACCCGGTATCTCCTCTGCGTGAACCTCTTTCATCACTTCCATAGTATCGGCTGCTGCATCTCTGGAATGGATGATCACCGGAAGGTTGGTTTCCCTGGCAAGTTCCATCTGCCGTCTGAACCAGTAACGCTGCGCGTTCTGCACCTCTGGCTCTTTATCCCAATAATAATCCAGTCCGATCTCACCGATCGCAACGGTCTTTGGAAGAGATGCCTGCTCTTTTAACCAGGCAAATGTCTCTTCATTCAACCCGCTGATGTCACTTGGATGTACACCCACCGCTGCATAAATGTAGTCATATTTTGCGGCAAGTTCCAGAGTTGTCTTTGTTGTCTCTATCGAAGCCCCGACATTGATGATCCTGCCGATCCCTTTTTCCGGCAGGGAACGGATCAATGCTTCACGGTCATCGTTAAAACTTTCATCATCATAATGTGCATGTGTCTCAAATATCATAGCTGCCTCTCTATGTTATCAAATCATTTTATTTTTTCTGTGTACGCTTCCGGCGTTTTCTTATGATCAGTACGATCAAAAGCAATACAACCGCTGCACCGCCGCCGGCATAATACAAGGTGTGATCTGCCGCCGTATGTACCAGTGCAAACGCAGCCTCATATGGAATGTCTGCCACAAGGTAACTGCCGTCCTCTGTGGTTTCTGCCAATGTCCATGCATCGCTGCCTGTTTCTCTGTACCAGATCTCATTTTTTCCTGAAGTGTCCGGCACATAAAAATGTGCTTTTACTGTATCATACTTTTTGTCATGCAAATGTTCAAGACTCCAGTTGTAAGCATACACGACATCTCCGTCCGGCAGATCTGTGTCACACTCTGCCATCTGGATGGAAGTGTCATCATAGAATTTCCCTTCCAGAAGAAAAACTGCTTTTTCATTTTCTGTATCGGAATTTTCACTATCTGCATCTTCTGTTTTTGCGCCGTTTATCACTTCCGATCCCACGATACTCTCTGTCCAACGGCTGTACTCTGCCTCCACCGTTTTATTTTCCGTCATTGGTTTTCCAACCAGATCCTCCGGCCAGACTGCATAGTAACCATCTTTTTCCGGAATCTGTGGAAGATCAGATTCACGGAAGCTTCCATTATATGGGATCGTCTTTACAATAACCACATTATCTTCTGCCCGGAAAGTTATCTTCACTTTATGGAATCCTTCCGGAATATTCTCAAGTTTCATGACCTCTTCATAACTTTTTTCATCTGCAATCCCCGCATAGTTGATATTGTCAATTCCATCAAGGTCATCGCCCACAAAAATGTTACCTTTTACCTCGCCCTCTTCAGACACAGTTCCTGCAATGCTTCCCAGACCTTCCCCATCACTTGTGATCGTAGATGCAGAAACACAGTTTTTCACGGTATATCCGCTTCCGACAATGCCTCCGACATAATCCTTTGCATTTACATTACAGAGACTGTAACTGTTGGCGATTGCACTGACACTGTTTCCTGCAATGCCTCCGGCATAATCCCCGGTATCAGATTTCACAGAGCCATAACTTTCACTTCCATAGACCAGTCCAAGTTCTTCTAATCCGGTAATACCACCGACACTGTTTTTCTTTGAAGTCACTTCCCCATAGTTGCTGCAGCGGATGACAACATTATTCACGGTAGAACGGAGTGTAATGTCCGTAGAATCTGTAAGATCAGGATCAAACTCCGGATCGAGATCATATTCAATGTTCATCGTTCCGACAATTCCACCCACATTGAGATCGCCATTGACCGTTCCTCGGTTTACACTTCCCGAAACAACACCATCTGTATCTTTTGCGCTGGCTGCGGACGAGATATCTTCCATATACTCCTCATCTCCTGTCACCACAGAAAGCGTATCTCCAACCGTATTCTGAATGCTTTTGATCTGCTTACTGATCTTCTGCACATCATTTGTGACAGACTGGATTCCATCATCCACTGTGTTCGTCAGCTTATCAATATCGCCGTTCGTATCTTTTTCTTTTATCTGATTGGAAATATCATCCACAAAATCTTCTGCCGTTTTATTGGAATCGGAGATTGTTCCACGAATGTTGGACAGATTACTGTTGATATTCTGCCATTCTTTTGAAACCGCCTCTGCCTGTTCTTTGTTTAAAATGTGATTGTTTCCCTGGATACTATCTATTTTATCCAGAGAATTATGAATATTATTCATGTACTGCTGCGCTTCCGGGCTTGATTCCCCGATGGAATCTGAGAGGGAACCCAGAGATTCCGACAAAGTTTTCGAAGAATTATCGTACTGCTCCGACAGATTGTCCACATAGGTCTTTGCCGCTGTGGAGGTATCACTCATGGTCGAAGCAATGTTGCTTACGGTCGTGTTGATGGAACTGACCGAATCCTGCACCTGATTTACCTTATCATCCAGATACTCCGATTCTATATACGGCTCCGCCTGACCGACAATTCCTCCTACATCTTTTCGTCCGTAGATTTCCCCTTCATTGTGGCAGTCGATGACTTTTCCACTCTGGCGTCCGGCAATTCCACCCACGTTATAACCCGTGTGTGCAAAACCGATTTTTCCCTGATTGATGCATTCACTGACAATTCCGGTCGAAACACCCACAATTCCGCCCATATCATTCCGGTCTATTACACGCCCTGTGAGATTTAATGTACCAATGTCAACGCCTCCAATATCCATCGTGGTTTTCAGCTCATCTGTATTGATGCTGCACTCCGATGTACACTCTGACACAAGTCCTTCGTTATTTCCAACGATTCCTCCGGTCTGATTGGTGGCTGTCACTGTTGCATTGCTCCTGCAGTTTACAATTTTTCCGGTCGGTTTGTTGATCCCTGCGATCGCTCCGACTGCTGTTTTTCCATTGACATTTCCTTCAAAGGAACAGTTCCCGATCGTACCATAGTTCACGCCGGCAATTCCGCCAATATTTTTACAACTTCCCTCTGAAGTGATCTTACCGGAGATCTTCAGATCATTCACAACTGCACTTTTACCCAGATAACGGAAAAATCCGTGATCAGAGCCTTTTACCTGCAGCTTCACATTACTGATCGTGTGACCGCCGCCCTCAAAATCTCCAGAGAAATATGCAACACCATTGAAATCAACCTTCGAAAGATCAATATTATGGGTAAGTTTTACCGTTTTTCCAACACTCCAGCTGTCATACTGACAGTTCTGTAAAAATTCTTCAAATGCCTTTTCATCGGCAATTTCGATGATCTGATTTTTATTTTCTGCCGTATCCGCACTCGTTGTGCTGTCTTTTTCTGTGGTTTCTTTTGTACCACTGCTTTCCTGTGAGGTGGCAGCCTGTATGGTCAACCGTCCGTTTCCTGCCAGAGCAGAAACGGTCAGTGTCATGGAAAAACACAGGGCAAATACTTTCATTCTCATCTTTTTCATGACTTTTTCTCCTCCTGCTCTTCCTTTGCGGCTGTCTCTGATTCTGCAGCCACATTTTCATCCTGCGTCATTCCCTGCAGCATTGGATTTTGTGTATCGTCATGTGTGACTTCTCCATGTCTGCCCGGTATGTGCGAATCTAACGACACTTTCATCTGTCCCTGGAATACACCGGAAACATCTGCATCAATCTCTCCCTGTACATAACCTTTTACATGTCCGGTCACCCTCACTCTGCCGGCAACCTCCTTCTGAGGATGTGAAATATTCATGGCAAGGGCTGTCTTCTCAATGATAAAATCACCAAACAGCAGAATCTGCGGCAGCACAAAAAGAACCAGAATAATGGAAATTAACGTACCGCGTCCCAAAGCCACACCAATGGAGGCAACCGTCGGATCGGATGCGATCTCACCGATCAAAAATCCTGCACAGGTCAAAATCGTTCCGGAAGTAAAAATAGTTGGAAATGCCTGATTTAAAGATTCCGTAATCGCATCTTTGATCGGCATTCTCTGTTTCAGATCCATGTATCTGCTGGAAATAACGATTGCATAGTCGATCGTTGCACCCATCTGAATTGCAGACACGATCAGGTACGCAATAAAGAATATGGTCTGCCCCCGCATTGCCGGAACTGCAAAGTTGATCCAGATACTTCCCTGTATGGTGAGTACCAGAAGCACCGGAAGCCCTGCTGACTGGAACGTGAAAAACAGGATGATCATAACAAATAGTGCCGTCAATACGCTGATCACAATATTATCCGATGCAAAGGAAGATTCCAGATCATGGTCACTCGTGGAGTTTCCTACCAGAATGACATTGTCTTTTCCAAAATATTTCGCTGCAATACCCCGGATCTCATCCATCGCGTCGTAGGTTTCCTGTCCTTCCGCCGGAAGTGACAGATCTAATACAAATCTGGAATAGTCATCTCCCTGCAGCTGTAATTGCGCATCATGCAGCGTGTCATATAAGGACGTAAGCTGATCATCAAGATCTGCATCTAATGTCACATATCCTTCCTGATATTGGTCATACAGGAACAGGAACATATCAATGATCGGCACCTCATAATCATCAATGCCGGTAAATACCGGACCATACTGCTCCTCATTGTATGCATATGCTGTATACAAAATCTGTACAACTTCTACATCCAGATCCGTCAACTCTGCAAACTGTCTTGGGTTCAGCTTATCCGTCAGCATATAATCATCATTGATCGCCACATTTGCAAGTCCCAATGCCGAGTTTACATAATCCAGTTTTTCAATTTTTCCCAATACCTTTTTCTCGGAATCATAATCCCCGTTTGGAACCATGACAACCAACTGATTGCTGGCACCAAAGGTATTCTCAATTTTTTCACTTGCAATTTTTGATTCACTCTTTTTTGCGCTGACAATGGAATTCGTGTCATATATATACTGGCAGTGATTGGATTCCCAAAATGCAAATACCAGAAACACGATAAAAACCGGCGGAATGATGTATTTGGTCAGATTTGCAAATTTACCTACAAACGTAATTTTTGGTACATAGCATTTGTGATGGGTTTTATCAATTCCTTTTGCAAAAATCAAAAGCACGCCCGGCATTAAGAAGAAAACGGAAACCAGACTGAGTATGATCGCTTTTACCAGAATAATACCCATATCATAGCCCAGCCGGAACTGCATAAACATCATCGCAACCATGCCGGAAATCGTGGTAAGGGAGGACGAGCTGATCTCCGGGATCGCCTTGGAGAGTGCCACTTTCACCGCTTCCTCTGCATCCAGCGTCTCATGTTCTTCCATGAAACGGTCACACAAAATAATGGCATAGTCGATTGCCAGTGCCAGCTGAAGCACGACGGCAATGGAATTTGTGACAGATGAGATCGTTCCAAACCAGTAGTTTGTGCCCATGTTTAAAACAGCCGCCACACCAAATGTGATCAGTAATACCGGAATCTGCAGATATGCTTTTGTGGAGAGCATCAACACCGCAACAATGATGACAACCGCCAGCACAAGAATAATATTCATATCCTGCGAAAGAGACTCTGCACTGCGCTCCTCCTCACCAACAGAGGACGAAACATAGACATCATAACCATCCAGTGTCTCTTTTACTTCCTCAAGCGCATCTTTGCTGATCTGTTCATCCTCCGTTCCGTCAAACGTCACACTAAAGAGCGCATCCGCACCTGTAAAATGATCCTTAGAATCATCAAATTCAATCTGCTTCACGCCCTCAATATTTTCCAGATCGTCAACCAGATCTTCCGCCTGCGCATAGGTGATATTCGAGACCATGACTTTGGCACTGCCATAAGTTGTGAACTGCTCCTCCATCAGTGACAGCCCGATCCTCGTTTCACTGTCTGCCGGCAGATAGGATGTGATATCCTGATTGACCTGCACCTTATTAATAGAAAGAACACTGTAAATCATTGCCAAAACAAACAGAATTTCGATCGCTTTCCGCTTATTTACAATAAAGGAAGCGACGGTAAGCCAGAAGTTCCCTTTTTCTTTTTCCTGTTTTTCTTCCATATTCATCCTCTTTCATGTTACATCTGAATCATTTTTCTTACGCAGCAAAACAGCAGTTGTTTTACCGCTGATTCATTTCACTATACTTAACATTGTGTTGATTATTTTATACTGCATTATTATAATAAGGGCATCTGGTTTACTCAATAAACATATTTTTCAAAACTGTTTGTTAATTGACATATTATGTACACTGTGTTGATTATTTCAGAAAATTTTTAGGATTATAAATTTTTAAACATAACTCCGGAAAAAAATACCAGACGATAACATTACATTTTATATGAAAGGATCTCACATTATATATGGAAGCAAAAACCGACCGCCGTATCAAGCGCACCCGCTATCTGCTTGTACACGCACTCACCTCCCTCATGCTGAAAAAAAGTATCAAGGATATCACCGTAAAAGAATTATGCGAGTCTGTTGACATCAACCGCGGCACTTTTTACCTGCACTACAAAGATATTTATGACATGTTAGAGCAGACCGAGCAGGAGCTTTTAGAACAGTTTGAGCAGGTCTTCAAAAATTATCACCCGGATCATACTCCGGATTTTCCCTATCCACTGTTCGTCGAAATTTTTCAGATCATTGACCAGAACTCCGATCTGTGCTGTGCACTGCTGAGTCCAAACGGCGATATTTCTTTTTCTGTCAAGATCAAGAAATTATTTGAGCACCAATACATACACGAATGGATGGTTGCGCATCATTCAGCTGATTTTCTTCCAACTTATGAATATTTCAGCAATTTTCTCGTTTCCGGCTGCTCTGGCCTGATCGAATCATGGCTGGCTCATGGAAAAAAGGAGACGCCGGAGGAGATGGCCAGACTTATCAGCAAACTGATTTCTACCGGAATGACGTCTGTCTATCCGATACCTTGCGGACAGCCTGATGATCTGTAGAATTGCAGACCTTCATTTTGTATATTTTTACTAAACTTTTGTATTTTTTATCAATTAAAGCAAATTTTTGTTTCCTTTTCACACAAAATCATATATACTTATTACAGAATATTGGCTCCGGGGCAACGCTTCGGAGTTTTTGCTTCGCAAAACAAGGAGGAAAAATCCTCTCCTCGTCCATTGGGACTCGGATTTTTTCTTCGAAAAAACAAGGAGGAATTATGGATTTTGTTGGTACTGTCTGGGCGCTGCTTCCGCCGGTGATCGCCATTGTGCTCGCCCTGATCACAAAGGAAGTTTATATGTCGTTATTTATCGGTGTCGTAACCGGAGCTCTTTTATATACAAATTTTAGTCCGGTTGGAACGATCGAGGCAATTTTTGAAGTTATGATGGAAAAGCTTGGGGATTCGTGGAACGTCGGCATTCTGATTTTCCTCGTATTTCTTGGCATTATTGTTGCATTGATGACAAGAGCCGGAGGCTCCTCCGCTTACGGAAAATGGGCAGGCAATAAGATCAAGACCAGATCCGGTGCTCTGCTTTCCACATTTGCGCTCGGTGTCGTGATCTTTGTCGATGATTATTTCAACTGTCTGACCGTTGGAAATGTCATGCGTCCTGTCACGGACAAGCAGAAGATTTCCCGTGCGAAACTGGCTTATATCATTGACGCAACCGCAGCTCCGATCTGCATTATCGCACCGATCTCAAGCTGGGCTGCCGCAGTCACCGGATACACAAACGGAGATGGTTTCTCTCTGTTTTTGCAGACAATCCCGTTTAACCTGTATGCATGGCTCACCATTCTGATGGTGATTTTCATGGGTGTGACCGGTCTTGATTATGGTCCGATGAAAAAGTTTGAAGAAAATGCCGCAAAAGGTGATCTTTTCTCCGGCAAAAACGATTATGAAAATGTAAAAGAAAATATTATTTCCGCAAAGGGAAAGGTGATCGACCTTGTTCTTCCGGTCATTTTCCTGATTGCAAGCTGCATTATCTGCATGATTTATACAGGTGGATTCTTTGAGGGCGAGAGCTTCATCAACGCTTTCGCAAACTGCGATGCATCCATGGGACTTGTGATGGGTTCCTTCATTACATTAGTGTTTGTGTTTTTGCTGTACCTGCCACGCCGCGTGATCACATTCAGTGAATTTGCCGAGTGTATTCCGCAGGGATTTAAGATGATGGTTTCTGCGATCCTGATCCTTGTTCTTGCCTGGACGTTAGGAGGTTTCTGCAGTACAAAATTAGAAGCCGGCACCTTTGTGAGCAGCATGCTCTCCGGCAATATGACTGCAACCTCACTTTTCCCGGCTATATTATTTCTGGTTGGAAGCGGACTTGCTTTTGCAACCGGTACTTCCTGGGGAACGTTTGGCATTTTAATTCCGATCGTTACCGCTATGTTCCCGGAAACAGATCCGATGCTCGTTGTCTGCATTGCAGCCTCCCTTGCCGGTTCTGTCTGTGGAGATCACATGTCACCAATTTCTGACACAACGATTATGGCCTCCGCCGGTGCACAATGCCACCATGTAGACCATGTATCCACACAGCTTCCTTACGCGCTGACGGTCGGTGGCTGCTGCGTGGCCGCCTATCTGGTTGCCGGATTCACAAAGAACGTATTCCTCACAATGGCAGTCGGTGTGATCCTGCTTTTTGCCGTGTTATCATTCATCCGCTACAGGCAGGCACACAAATGTGATATGATGAAGTAAGGAAAATACTTAAGGAGAGAACTATTATGAGCAAAGGTATTGTTGGAAAAAATAACTGGGCTTTAGTCCTTTTACTTCTTGTCGGTGTCGTGTTAGGAGGTCTTATCGGAAAGCTTTGTGCAGGCGTACCCGCTTTAAGCTGGCTGAATTACGGTCAGAGTTTTGGATTTGTCAATCCAATGGTGTTAGATCTGGGGATTTTGGTTCTGACTTTCGGATTTACGGTTGATATCACAGTTGCCGGTATTCTGGGAATTGTGATCGCAATTATTATTTACAGATTACTATAATAAATGTATAAAAGGACTGCTGTTTTGCAAATTTTTATTCATGCTAAACAACAGTCCTCATAATAGTTTACGCTTCATTCCTAATAATTGGAAGTAAGTCTATAAATCTACAAATTTTACACTATGTATTTTAGAAATATCGGTTACTACTTCTGAAACATCTATATTCTCAGGCATAGAAATTCCAAAAATATATGTTATATATTCATCTTTCCGTCGTTTCATATTGCTTGATCTAATATCTATTTTTTTATCACTTAATATTTTTTCCAGCTTTTCAAGTGATTTTGTTTCCGAATCCATACAAACACGAAGTCTTCCGGGAACTTTGACATCCAGATACGAAAAATATTTATTCGACAACATACTTTGGATAACAACCGTAATTGCAGTCGCAATTATTGCCAACACATACATTCCTGCACCAACCGCCATTCCAACAGCTGCCATTACCCATATTCCTGCCGATGTTACCAATCCTCTTATTTGATTGCCATACATAAAAATTGTTCCAGCTCCAAGAAATCCTACACCCGTTACTATATTGCACGCAACTCTTGAAACATCTAACCTTATTCCATTATGCACAACATCTAAAAAACCATATTTCGATGCAATTGTAAAAAGTGCTGCTCCAACAGCAACAATTATATATGTACGAAGTCCGGCCGCTTTCTGATGTTTCGTTCTCTCAAATCCTGCAACTCCACCACATAGTCCTGCCAATAAACACCTAAATATAAATTCAAAATTTAATGAATCAAATAATTGTATTGTCATCTACTCATCCTCACAAGCCAATTGATTTTATCTCCTTACATTCCTGCATAATTTTTAATACATCCAACGGTAAAATTCCCACTGGCATACTTATGTCCATTGTATATGTTAATACTGCATTTCTATGTCTTTTAACGTGGCTTTCCTCAATGGTAATACGTTTATTTTGAAATAACTGTTTCAATTTTAAAAGTATTTCATCATTATTCTCTACCGAAATTACCACTCTGCTATGACTATAATTTTCCATTCCCTTAAAAAATCCATTATGAAATATAATTTGTATCACTAAAATAAAACACGCACAAAAAAAACCTGTCGTACACATTCCACAACCAATGGTTAGACCTACTGCAGCCGTAACCCAAATTCCAGCTGCAGTTGTCAGACCCTGCACTTTATCACCTCGCACAAATATTAATCCTGCGCCAAGAAAACTTACTCCCGTAACGATATTAGATGCAACTCTGGCTGCATCTGCCTGAATATTTTCTAAACGAACAACATCCTCAAACCCATACTTCGATATTATCGTAAAAAGTGCCGCTCCTAATGCAACAAGCATATGTGTACGTATACCCGCTCCTTTGCTTCTTTTGTATCTTTCAACACCTATAATGGCTCCACATATACACGCAACAAGCAACCGGACTCCATACTCTATGTTTTTATTGTCGAACAAAACTTGTGACATTTTTCCACTCCTTCCAAATCAGCTATCTGAGTCAAAAGAGCGCCCATTTCTCCTAGTGAATCAAATACTGCATCCGGTTGAATATCAGACGACAGTATATCTTCCTTTTTTGTTTCCCCTGTTAATACAAGTATTCCTCTGCTGCCATTTTCTACGCCCTCTGCAACGTCTGTATACAACCTGTCTCCGACAAATGCAATCTCCTCTTTTTTACTCTTGTAATTATCCAATATGCTTTCTAATGTTTCAACATGAGGTTTTCCAAATATTTTCGGGGTTACTCCAGTAGAAAGTGATATGGCTGCACAAAAAGAACCTACATCAGGTATAAATCCATTTTCAACTGGACAGTTAATATCCGAATGGGTAGCATAAAATATGGCTCCGTTTCGAATAAACGAACATGCTTTTTCTAATTTTATGTATGTCAAAGTTGTATCAAAACCTACAACCACAATATTAGGTTTTTTATCATCCAGACATATTTTTTCGGCTTCAAACATTTTAATTAGAGAATCTGTTCCAACCAAATAGATTTTTGCGTTTTTATGGTATTTTTTTAAATATGCTATTGTAACATCTGCAGATGTCATTATTTTTTCACGGCTGATGATACAACCCATTTTAGCAAGTTTTTCAATATACAGCTCCGGTGATTTTGAAGAATTATTTGTAAAGAAAATAAAATCTTTTCCAGCTTTTTTTACACTGGAAATAAAATCTAATGCACCATCCAAAACATGTTCACCAAGATAAAATGTTCCATCCATATCAAGAACAAATAATTTTGTTTTTTTTAATATTTCAATTCTGTTCATTTCTCTCTATTTCTTTTGATCATTAATACGTTTTATTTCTTCAGGTTTAAATTTATATTCATGAGTATCTGTCAGTAATCCATTTGTCTCCTGTTCGACATCTGTAAATTGCGTATAACAGAACCCACTGAGAATCTCTGAGTCAAAAATAGCAGCTGTCAACCGATCATATTCTTCTATAAATTCTTCTTTTTTTATAGTAGTATAACCCCAATTCTGTTCTTCCTGACTATCAGCCGCTTTCTCTTTTAGCGAAATGCCTCCACATTCTGTCAAAACTACTGGTTGATTTTTATATTCATTTCCCTTGGCAAAAAGGTTTTTATCAACTATATTTGCTAGTGTCTTTAAACTTTTTAAAGACTGTGCAAATACCTCATGTTGACGTTTATCTTCCTTCTCGCCATGTTTATAACTATGTATTGCACAAATATCGCCTACTGTCATTTCCCAGCCGTCATTGGAAATTACCAATCTAGTTGAATCAATAGATTTAACCATGTAATACAGTGACTTTGAAAAATCCTGCTGTTGGCTGTTATCATATATTTGTGGAGTTCCCCAGCTTTCATTTAACATTCCCCATACAATAATTGATGGGTGGTTGTAATCTCGGTTTATCACCTCCATCCATTCTTTCATGAATGTTTCTGCCGCCTGCGGAGTATATACCCAAAAACTTGCCATTGCTTCCCATACCAAAAAACCAAGCTTATCTGCCCAATACAAAAACCTCGGATCTTCCACTTTTTCATGTTTACGACATCCGTTAAATCCCATCGCTTTTGCTTTCTGAATATCATTTTTATAATCTTCATCTGTTGGTGCTGTTATAAGACTCTCTTTCCAATACCCCTGATCCAACAATAATTTTTGATAATACGGCTGATTATTCAAATAAATTTTTCCATTTTCTATATGGATTTTCCGCATTCCAAAATAACTTGCAACCTTATCTGCTGCATTTCCTGTATCTCCATCATCAGCTTTCATGACAACATCATATAAAATTGGATTTTCAGGGCTCCAATATTTTCCCACAAAATGGAATGCACCGTTTAACGCTTTATTTTGAAATACATTAACTGTCAATGAATTCTGCCTTTCATCACATAACATATTTCCATGAAAAACTTCGTTCTGTTCCAGACTGATCTTCACATGTACTCTGCATGGCAATTTTGACGTTTCTGATAGCTTATATTCAATTTTAACCGTTCCCTCATCAATATCTGGTGTAAAATAAATCCATTCAAAATGTGTTTCTGACAGGGGTTCTAACCACACACTCTGCCAAATTCCGGTACTTGGTGTATACCAAATAAATTTTGATGTATCTTCCCAAAACTGCTTTCCGCGCGGAATCGTTTCATCTGTCAGCGGATCTTCCACTTCAACTCTGATCGTCTCTCTATTCCAATTTAAATACCTTGTTATCTGAAATGAAAAAGGAGTCTGTCCACCAACATGCGTTCCTACACATTGGTTATTAATATATACACAACATCGATAATCAACTGCCCCAAAATTAATACGGATTTCCTCCCCTTTCCATTCCTTTGGCACCGTAAATTCATTTTCGTACACCACAAAATCTTCTGTGATTCTTTCGCCTATTCCACTTAACTGGCTCTGGCAAACAAATGGTACTTCTATCTCTGTCTTTTTATTTCCATAATAAAACTTCCAAACTCCATTTAAACATTTCCATTTTTCCCGTTTAAAATTTGGACGCGGATATTCGATTCTTCTCATTTTATCCCCCTTGCTTTTATTTAATTCCTGAATGTGTAAATCCCTTTACTATATATTTGTTTGCAAAAATAAATATAATCATTACTGGTATAACCGATACAACTGTAGATGCCATCATCATTCCCGGGTTTGTATAATTTTCACCTAACACAAGTGCAGCTATTCCTAAAGTAATTGTTCTTGTCTCATTCTTGTTAATAACAAGCGATGGCCATAAATAACTGTTATATAAACCTAAAAATGTTATGAATGCCTGTGTAATCACAACTGGTTTTACCGAAGGAAGAACAATATGCCATAGTATCTGAAAAATATTAGCACCTTCCACTAAACCAGCTTCTTCCAGCTCTTTAGGAAAATCTATCAAAAAGTTATAAATCAAATATATGCACATTACCCCAGAACCTGACGGAAGTATCAACGCCCAGTAAGTATTTAACCCACCTATTTGTTTGAATATATAAAACAGTGGAAAATACGTTACAATTTCTGGAATCGCCATTGCCCAGATTAATCCTATCAAAATAATTTTTTTTCCAGGCACATTCAGTCTGGCTAATGCATATGCCGCCAACACACTTGTTGTAATCCGCAGTGCTGTTCCACAAATTGTAATAATCGCTGTGTTTATAAGCCACTGTATAACTGGGGATGTATCTGTGTTATGAAACAGTTCTATATAATTTTCAAATGTCCACTCCTTGGGCAGTAATGTTGTAGATGTTACTGATTCAGCCACACCTTTAAAACTTGTAAAAACCATAAATAGGAGTGGCAGTAAAAATAAATATGCAATAATACATGCCATCATAAGCAATAATATTTTGGATATATTTTTTTTCATGGTCTGCCTCCCTACCTCAATTCTTCTTTTTCTTTTGTCAAAAAGTACTGTCCTATGGAACAAATTACAATTACAATTCCCATCAGAAGCGTCATGGCACTTCCAATGCCAAGATCATTTCTATCCATAATAGTTGATGTTATTACCATTATGATAGGTTTTGTGCTTTCTCCTGGACCGCCTTTCGTCATCAGTCTTGGCTGCCCATAAACATTAAATGATGCAATAATCGTAGTCATCAAAACAAAATAAAATACATTTTTAATTCCCGGGAAAATGATATACCGGAACTGTTTCCAGTATCTTGCCCCATCAATTGCTGATGCTTCATAAAGCTGTGGATCAATTTCATTTAATGCATTAACAAAAAGCATCATATTATAACCTATTGTCCACCATACCGTTGCCACAGTAAGCGAAACCCACACAAACGGCTGCTGTTCCATCCACGGTACTGCTTTTTTAATAATTCCTATGTTCATCATTAAATTATTCAGGTATCCGCCGTTTCCTTTCATCAGCCATACAAATACAGCTGCCACCGCAGTAACCGAAACAGAGTACGAGGCAAAATAAATCGTTCTGAATATTCCTTTGCACCTGTCAGGAAGCCGATCAAGCAATAATGCAAGACCAAGACTTCCCAAAACAAGGAATGGTGTTGTACAGGCTGTAAAAATTACAGTATTTTTCAAACCTAGAAGGAACGAGTTATGGTACATCGAATCTCCAACCAGTATTTTGATATAATTTGAGAATCCCACAAATCCCTGATTTCCCATTATCAAACTATATTTACTTAAACTCATCACTATTCCATAAATAAATGGTATTAACCAGAACAGCATGAAAAATAATATAAATGGTATTATAAACAACAAGCCCGTACTTTTTTTCTTCATATAATCTCGTTCCTTCTATATAATTTACATCTCTGATAACTCAGTTGCTATGTCAGTTGCATTTTTCAATTCAGCCATAAGATCATCCCTTGACAAATTTTCAGTCTGCACTACCATCGACCATACTGTTTCGTTTACATATTTTACTTGTTCACGAATGTTGTATATTGCCGGAAGTATCATGGCATCATCAAAAATTGTGTAATTAACTGCCGCTACTGGATATTTTTCAGGATTAGCTTTAACTACTTCCATGGTGGCAAGATGAACAGGTGCCTGACCTGAATCTGCCCAATTTAGCAAAACTTCTGGCTGATATGTGTATTTCATGAATGCAGCAATACCAGCAATTTTCTTTTCATCTGTAACTTTAGAAGATACTCCAAAGGTATGTCCTCCAGCAGGTACACATTTTTTATCACCATAAATCTGCGGCACTGTACCGATTCCAAGATTATCCCCAAGAACCTCTTTTGCAACCGTATATTTCCATGGTCCTGTCATCGAAACGACTGTCTTAACATTTGCTGCTGTCTCTGACTGATTGATGAATGTATTAAAATGGTCATCTGCTCCTAGCCCAGCTGGACTCAAGTGATCTTTATAAATCATGTCGTGAATCTTCATAAATGCATCACATGCTTCTTCGGTATCAAGCTTGATATGTTCATCTTCTACCCAGTTCACTCCACATTGTCCTAACGCTGTCATCCATGCCCACTGCTGATCGCCTGTCAGTGGTAATCCATATGGATATATGCCAGAATTTTCGGAATCAAGTTTATCTCTTAATTCAATCATATCATTATAATCTTTCGGTGCTTCATCTGTGTATTCTTTATTATAAAATGTTGTTTCTGCATATAAATCCAATGGAAATGCAAAAACTCCGTCATCATACTTTGCGTATGTCTTCGTAATATCGTGAAAATCATTCTCAAATGAAATACCTGCCATATCATATATATCAGACACTTCTCTCAAAAGCCCCATTGCGTGATAGGTAGAAATCCAGTCTGCATGAATGATCAGCATATCAAAATCTCCTGATTTGAACTTTGTATAATGATCTGCATCCTGTAACTGTTCAATATAATAATCACTTTGTGATTCGTTAAACCCATCCACAATCTTTGTCATGTATTCACCATCTCCACCAGTAAATCCATTGATAAATGTGATTGTCGTCTTATCACTTTTTCCTGAAGATTCTTTATCTTCATTTGTATCCGTTGACTGAACTCCACCAGACACTGCCTCATTTGTGCTATCCGAAACAGTTGTTTTTCCACAAGCTGTAAATGACAGCCCCATTACAAATACTAATGCCAACGCCAACTTTTTCTTCATACTACTTTCTCCTTTCGCCTTGCAATTTTTTGCTTATTTTGTTATACTATTTTTGTAACAAAAAACTATATTTTAAATCATCTTTTTTATTTAAAATTCGTTTTTTGTTGATTTCACTCTATTATTTTTGCAATATTTTGTCAACTATTTTTGTTATTTCTATTTGTTTTTTGTGTATAATGCATATTTTTTATCATCATTCTTTGTCGAACATTATTTTTAATTACACGTTCCATGTAATTAAATGGCATGATTTTATTACACGTTTATTGAAATAATGTAAGAAAAAAAGATAAAAAGGAGAATGTAACATGTCTAAACCAAAACGAACAATCAAAATTATCGGCGAGCGTGATATCGAATTAAATCTAAGTAATCCTGCTCATCATGAGCGAATTGCGTCAATAGGAAAAGCTTTATCTTCTCCTATACGCCTTCAAATCTTAGCCTTATTGAAAGATTGCGCTATGTCTGTTCAAGAAATTGCTCATATTTTAAACATCCCTGTGTCTTCAACAGCTGTCCATATTAGATGCCTTGAAGATGCACAGCTTATCATTACCGAAGTCCAGCCCGGCAACCATGGCTCTATGCGTGTTTGTATCTGTAGCATGCAGACATTTACTTTATCTACAGTTAACCCTGAACTCAGTGCAGTGGATAATTCTGTATCAATCGAAATGCCTATCGGGCACTATTTTCAATGTAAAATTGAGCCAACGTGTGGACTCGCCGACGAAAATGGTGCAATTGACATGTACGACAGCCCCTCCTCTTTCTATTCTCTGAACAGAACCAAAGCACAGCTCCTTTGGTTTCGACAGGGTTATGTTGAATATCGTTTTCAAAATCTTATCAATCCAATGCGGCATCTTTCCGAGCTTTCCTTCAGTGTAGAAATTTGTTCAGAAGCTCCTGGATATTTAAACGACTGGCCTTCAGATATTACCATCACTGTCAACGGCATTGAACTTACAACTTTTTGCTCACCTGGTGATTTCGGGGACAGGCGCGGCAAACTCACACCCGCCATCTGGCCAAATGGAAGAACTCAGTACGGGCTTCTCAAGACCTTTTCCATCAGGGAAAACGGAGGCTACATCGATCATATGCCTGTAAATCCATCTATAAGCATCAAGCAGCTGGAACTGGATAAGTGTCCTTATATAGCACTTCGAATAGGCATTAAAGAAGATGCAAAGCACATTGGCGGTATCAATATTTTCGGTGAAAAATATGGTGATTATCCACAGGGAATCATTATGACTTTTACTTACTAAATGGAGGTTCATTTTTATGCAGGATATTAACATCTCAACAATCATTGGTAGTACAGTTCCTGTCGAGGAACAATTAAAACTTATTAAAAATGCAGGATTTGACGGTTTTTTCCTAACATATACGGGAATAGAGCCCTTGGTTTCCTGGGCTGAAACAGCATATCAGCTCGGATTAAAATTCGAAACTATACACGGTCCCTTTTCTCAGGCAAACCGTATTTGGGAGGCTGGCGATATTGGCAAAGATTATCTTACATATTTGAAAAAAATTATAAATGACTGCCATTCCGTCAACGTTGACAAATTAATTATGCATGTAACTGTCGGAAACACAGCCCCTCCCATTTCTTCTAATGGATTAATTCTTTTTCAGGAATTATGCGATTATGCAAAAGAAAAAAATGTTCATATTTGTTTTGAAAACTTAGAGCCACTTCCACACATTGATGCTGTTATGGACTATATTAAGAATCCTTTCCATGGATTTTGCTGGGATTGCGGTCATAATTTATGTTATAGTCCTCACATTGATATGATAAAGAAATTTGGTTCCAGATTAAAGTGCCTACATATTCATGACAACCTTGGCGTGACTCAGCCCGGCAATATTGATTATCGTGATGACAGGCATTACCTGCCTTTCGATGGCACTATGGATTGGAATTGGTTTGTCGAAAAACTCTCTGTTTTAAATTATACCGGTCCAATTACATTGGAAGTTTCCATTTTAGGAAAAAGTGAATATCAGAATCTCTCATTAACTGAATATCTTGATATTGCCTATGAGCGTGCTACAAAATTGCGAGATATGTTAATTCAAAAACAGGCTTCAAACATTAGTCTGTAGCTATTATTTTACCATTGTGTATAAGGCAATTTTCAGTTACTAATAAAGTTTCCATCAAATCGAGTAGGAGGGCGTGATTAACTCCCGCCCTCTCACACCACCGTGCGTACCATTCGGTACACGGCGGTTTCAGTAGTTAATGCGAACAGATTCCGTGTAGTTATTGGGCTCTGACTTGGTTGGCAGCCTTACCCTCATGCATAACCTTATATGAGATTTCTATTCGTCAGACCAGAGATTTTCCCGTGGTTAGTCTGTTCCTACATCCGGCTTCCTTCAGATTCCACCTCACGATGGACGCCCTTGCCTTCGGCTATATCCTTCCCACTACCGGGTGGATTCGGGACTTTAACCCGTTAGAAACGTGCGCCGCCGGGCACACCAACAAAACGACAGATGTAATCCTAACACATCTGCCGTTTTGTTTTTTACATAATTTTATATATCCTGTTTTCTTTTCTGCAATAACCACTTCCAGACCGGAACAACGCTTACGTGAACTCCATCTGTCTCAATTTCTGCTTCTTCACTATTTGTGATCAGTACGCAAGCCGCATCACCGATAAAGTTTTTTAATTTTACAAATGCTCCGATTTCCCGTTCCCTTGTATCTATCTGGTCTAAGACCTGCAAACTTACCTGAATTGCAAGTTTTTCTTCCGGAACATAGAAATCAATTTCAACGTTTTTTTCAAAATAAAATACATTTTCCCGTCCATAACGTCGAATCAGTTCTATTGCGACCAGGTTTTCCAACTGCGCTGAACTGCAATCCATAAGCATAAGCCCTAACAAGCCGGTATCCATAAAATAATATTTTGGCGAAGTCTCTTTTTCCACCAGCTTTGCCGCATAATTTTGCAATGTGAACAACATATAAGAGTCCATCATATAACCGACATAATTAATCACTGTCTGCTTTCCCAGTACTGCTCCTGCACTCTTTAAGATGTTGCTCAGCCTGTTAAAGGACAATGGTTTTGTAACTGATTCCGCAATCTTCTTCAAAATCAATCTTACTGCAAAATCATTAGTTATTTTATTTCTGGTTATAATATCTCCCAGATAAATGGTCTGGTAAATGCTATTTAAATATTCCCGCTTGTTTCTGATATCGACCAATTCCGGAAAAGCACCGTATTTTACATACTGATCACACATTCCAACTACTTCTGCCCTGTCTTTTGTGCTGAGCACTTCCAGATAATTTTTATCCTTCCCCTGTGCAGCCAGATATTCCGGGAACGAATATGGATATATATCTACTATCATAAATCTACCGCCAAGTGTAGATGCAATTTCACTGCTTAGCATCTTGCTGTTGCTTCCAGTAATATGAATTCTATATTTCATGTCTGCTATCCGGCGGACAAACTTTTCCCAGCCTTCGACGTTTTGAATCTCATCCAAAAAAAGATATGGTTTATTGTCCGCGCCAGACATTTCGAGTCCGATTTCCAGGATCAGGTTCAGATCGTCTGCTGACAGTTCCAAAAGTCTTTCATCTTCAAAATTTACATAAACAATCTGTTTGAGAGGAATTCCATTTTCCTGCAAATGCTTAATCTGCTGATACATCATATAGGATTTTCCAGTTCTTCTAATTCCAACAAAGCAATAATTTACATTGTCTTCCAATGGATAGTCTCTCTTTATCATTGGATTATTTAAATAAGTTTCCTTTTGGTCAATCATAATCTGCTTTAAATAATCTCTGTTCATACGGCACTCCTTTCTGTCTGTAAGACAATTTTACCATTATTTCGTTCTGTGTATAAGACAATATTAATATATTTTTGTTCTGTGTGCAAGACAATATTGATATATTTCTGTTCTGTACGCAAGACAGTATTGATATATTATTGTTCTGTGTATAAGACAATATTGTTAAATTATTGTTCTGTACGCAAGACAAAATGGTTTCATGAAAATTCTCATGAAACCATTTCTATTCTTTCAATTATATATTTTGTCCTGATGATCCGGTTATTATCCAAAATAGAACATCTATCACACAATCTTCGGCAGATACTCTGCCAGATACTCCGCAAAAATCCTGTGGCTGTCAAGGCTTAAGTGCATCCAGTCATAAGGATACATCTCAATGCCCGGTATGGAACCGGCATCTATAAAATGACATTCTAACCGGTCTGCAACATCCTTAAATTCTTTGGCAAGTGCTCTGGAACGCTCCACGCATTTGTCACCCATCTCTCCTGCAACAGCCGTTTTTGCATAATCCGGGTGGATTGGTGGCGGAGCTACCAGAAGAATATTCGGTTTATTACGCCATGCAGCATGCGTGTCGATCGCTTTCTGTGTCAGGCGCTCCAGACCTTTTCCGATGATAAATCCATTTGCATTAAACCGGTCTTTTGTATCATTGGTGCCAAGCATGATGATGACCAGATCTAACGGCTCATGTGTCATCATACACGGATAAATTGCATTCAATCCGCTCAATCCTTCAAAAACAGGATCTTCAAAAGACGTGGTTCGTCCACTTAATCCTTCCTCGATCACATAGTAATCATCGCCTAACTTTCTCTGTAAAAGTTTTGTCCAGCGTTCCTCTACTGTGAAACGTCCTCCGGTTTTGGAATTATATCCATGAGTGTTGGAATCTCCAAAACATAATATATTTTTCTGATCCATTGTCTCATCCTCCCTGTGCTGTTATTTAAAAAATCTTTTTCCAAACAGATATATTGTACACGATCATCTTACTGCGCAAGTAACTTTTCCGCAAGGCTGACCGCTCCCATCATGCCCGCCGTGTTTGCAAGCTTTGCAGGAACGATCTCCACGATTCTAAGTCCCGGTGCGATCTGCGCTTTCACCTTCCGGTTTACCTCCGAAAGCACATACTCCTGCGCCATGATGCCTCCTCCAAGAATGATTCTGGATGGATTGAAAATACAGCATAGCGTTACAAGACCTGTGCAGATATCGTCGATCCACGCATCAATCTGCTCTTTGATCCCCGGTCTGTCCTTTGCCGCAAATATTTTTTTGCCATTATCCAGAGCGCCATCGACTTTTTTTACACGTCTGACCAATCCGGTCGTGGAAGCGCACCGCTCATAGCAGCCCTCCAGACTGTCCGTTCCCGCCTTTTCTTCCGGGTGGATCACCATTCCGCCAAAGCTTCCGGCAGAAAAAGAAGCCCCCGGGTAAACGTTTCCGTTCATCACAATACTTCCGCCGACACCGGTTCCATAGGTCAGACATAAAAAATCATCGCATCCGGCTCCTGCTCCCATGCGGAGTTCGCCAAGAGCCGCCGCATTGACGTCATTCTCCACTGCGGCAGGCACACAAAATTCCTCTTCCATGATCTGCTTTACCGGCATGCCTGTGTATCCCGGAATATTGCTGTTCGCATAAAAAATGCTTCCATTTTCCGTATTCACTTCCCCGGCAGTGCTGATCCCGATCGCTTCAAAATCGTGATAGGAATGGATCAGTCCTTTGACACGCTCCATCAGTGCCGCTCCGCCTTCCGATGCGCGCGTCTCTGTCTCACGCAGCTCCACGAATGTCTCTCCGTTCCAGAGACCGGACTTGATCATTGTTCCCCCGATATCCACAGCCACAATTCTCATAATTTCTCCTTTTTTACTTTTCGATCGCTGCCACAAATCTTGCCGTGATCTCAGCCGGTCTTGTGATCGCACCGCCGACTACCAGTGCAAAAGATCCTGCCTCCAGTGCCTTCTTTGCCTGCTCCGGATAGTGGATATGTCCCTCTGCGATGATCTTTGCCGGGCATTTTTCGGAAAGTTCATGGATGAAATCAAAATCTATGTCATCACAGCCCTGTGTCTCCGGTGTATATCCACGCATGGTCGTGCCGACAAAATCGGCTCCGGCATTGGCACATGCGATTCCTTCCTCGATGGTTGCACAGTCTGCCATCACAAGCTGCTCCGGATATTTTGCCTTGATTGCCTCGATAAACTGTGCTGCCGTGCTTCCATCCGGTCTTAATGCGCTTGTTCCCTGTACCGCAAGGATATCCACACCGCATGCCACCAGCTCATCCACTTCTTTCATGGTAACCGTGATGTACATCGGTGTTCCCTCATAGTCTTTTTTAATGATACCGATAACCGGAAGGTCTACTGCTTCCTTGATCTGTGTGATGTCACGTACTGTGTTTGCACGGATTCCGACTGCTCCGGACTGTGCTGCAGCCTTTGCCATCAAAGGCATGACGCCGCCCTCTTTTGTATACAAAGGCTCATGCTCCAATGCCTGGCAGGAAACAATTAATCCGCCTTTTATCTGATCAAATAATGCCTGTTTATCCATTTTATTTTCCTCCTGCAATTACATCTCAATTTTAACAACTGCTTTTCTCACATGTGTGTGCGGTCCGTTTTTGCAGCTTGGTTTGTGAAATTCTTCCGGCAGGAATAAAGCAAAGTTTCCGTCCCCCAGCGTTCCGCCACATCTGCTTCTGCCTGCCGCAAGCCCGCAGTCCGAAGCTTCCTGAAATGTATCTGTAAATTCTGCCTTGTCTGTCCACTCCCAGTATTCACTTCCACTGATATCGATCTGCAGATCTGCATAACGTTTATGATATTCATACTCCGCACCTTCTGCCTCCCGAAGGTCTGCCTCCATGACATTGACAAAAACCCGTTCTCCGTCAATCACCGTTTTTCCATCTAGAAGTGCAGTCAGATCACATTTTTTCAAAAAATCAATGACGGTATCCATATTTTTATGTAAACCACGATACTGCTCCAGATTCTGTAAGCTGTCTGTAACCATTTTGTATCTCCTCCCGAAATCGTCCTGTAAATCTTATTCTTAATTTTAAATCCGTACAATGGCAGCTGCATCATTTTTTTCTGCAGATACAGAAATAAGCCGAAGCAGTGCGTACACCCCGGCATATTTCTGTATGTATTTCTCTTATTATAATTCTTTGATCGCTGCCTCGATCATCTTCTGAGCCTCAACAACAACAGCCTCATCTTCCGGTGCTAAAGGTGCAAGCGGCAATCTGACGCTTCCAAGTTCTAAGCCATGCATTCTGTGTAAAATCTCTTTCATGACTGCGTAAAGATTTCCTTTTGCCTCGCACATCTTGTAGATGATCGCATCTGCTTTGTACTGGATCTTCATTGCCTCTGCGATGTTATTTTCGCGGATGAGCTGATCCATTTTTACAAATAATTCCGGCATAACCGCATATGTTCCACCGATTCCTCCGTCTGCGCCGATCGCACGTCCGGATACGAACTGTTCGTCCGGTCCGTTGAATACAACAAATCCATTTTCGCCACGCTCTTTGACACCTTCTGCCTTAAACATCTGGATATCCTGCGTCGGCATGGAAGAGTTCTTCACTGCGATCACATTCGGATTCTTCAACATTTCTTTTAAAAGGTTCATGGATAATGCCGTTCCTGCGAGCTGTGGAATGTTGTAAATAACAAAATCAAGATCCGGTGCTGCTGCGCTCATTGCATTCCAGTATTCTGCGATTGCATACTCTGGCAAATGGAAATAAATTGGTGGAATCGAAGCGATCGCATCTGCTCCAACGCTCTGTGCATGTGCCGCAAGTTCCACACTATCTGCGGTATTGTTGCATCCTACATGTACAATGACGGTCAGTTTTCCTTTTGCTTCTTCCATAACTGTTTCCAACACTTTTTTACGCTCGTCCACATGCTGGTAAATACATTCACCAGATGAACCGCCAACGTATACACCCTTTACCCCTTTTGAGATCAGGTGGCGTGTCAATGCTTTGACACCCTCTGTTGAAATTTCTCCTTTTTCGTCATAGCAGGCATAAAATGCCGGAATGACTCCCTGATATTTTGTAATATCTTTCATTTTATCTTCACTCCTCTGTTAGATTTTTGTCCTATTTTTTATACCGCCCTTCTTAAACAAGAAGGATAGTTTGTCAGCCTTTTACAGCTCCCATTGTAATTCCTTTTGTAAAGTATTTCTGGAATAACAGGAACACGATGATGATCGGCAGGGCTGCCAGTGCCGCACCAGCCATGATCAGACCGAAATCTGTGGCATTTTCAGCCTGCAACTTGGCAATACCAAGGGAGATCGTCAGGTTGCTTGTGCTTGATAACATGATCAACTGCATGAAGTAATCATTCCAGCTGTTGATGAATGTAAAAATCGCCAGTGCTCCGATACCCGGTTTGATCATCGGTACTACAATCTGTAAAAATGTCTTTGCCTCACTCGCTCCATCGATCTGCGCTGCCTCCAGCATTTCAGAAGGCACACCCTCCGAGAACTGTTTCATCAGGAACACACCAAACGGCCATCCTACGATCGGGAAGATAACCGCCCAGATCGTATTATATAAATTCAGGCCTGACATCTCACGAAGTAATGGGATCAAAATAACCTGTTTTGGTAATGCCATTGCACATACGATCAGTGTGAAAAGTAACTGCCGTCCCACAAATCTCTTCTTTGCAAGCGCATATCCTGCCATGGATGCTGTGATACAGGTAAGGATCATGGACATGATCGCCATGAATACGGTATTGATCAGCCAGCGGACTGCAGCCGGCACCGTCGGTCCTGTCAGTGTCAGTTTCAAATCCCTGCTTCCTGTGATCAGGCTGCTGAATGGAATATTGAACTGGAACAGCGGTGCGGTCTGGCGGCTGAATAACTTCTGATAGTTTGCCAGCGTCCACTCTTTTGGCCACCAGATCGGCGTTGTGGAGTTGATCGCTGCGTTTGTCTTAAAGGAACCTGTGATAATCCAATATAATGGGAAGGTAAATAATATTGCCAGTATCACAATTACAACAATGCTGATGATCTTGTATGCAGAAGGATGTTTTGTACTATTTTTGTTTTCCATATCTGTAACCCTCCTCCTAATCATTCGAATTTCCAAGTTTAAACTGGATTGCGGACAGGATCGCGATCATAATTGCAAGGACAACGCCCATTGCATCGCCGTATCCGTAACGGTACAGTTTAAATGCGGAATAATAGATGTAATACATGATCGTGTCTGTACTGTGGTTTGGTCCACCGGATGTCAGCAGCTGGATCAGTGCAAAACACTGGAAACTGTTGATCGTTGTAATAACAACAATATATAATGTGGTCGGCATAATCTGTGGCCACTTGATCTTCCAGAAAGCCTGAAGGCTTGTAGCTCCATCTACATTTGCCGCTTCCACCAAGGATGCATCCACATTACCAAGTGCAGATACATAAAGTACGATTGGCTGGCCAACGGAAGTTGTAAGCAAAATCAGTATGATACATGCAAGTGCATAACGCTCATCACCCAGCCAGTTGATGTTCTGGTCGATGATCCCTGTCTTTGTACCAAGGTAATTGAAAATTCCATAGTAATTGTTAAACATCCACTTCCATACAACGGTAACTGCTACGGAACCAGTTACAACCGGAAGATAAAATATAATTCTGAATAAGGAGGTTGCCCATCCTTTCAGATCTACGATCACGGAAGATACCCATAAGGAAAAAACACATGTGATCGGAACGGAAACCACTACGATAATAAGAGTGTTCTTCAACGCTCCAAGGAAAACTTTATCCTGAAATAATTCTTTATAGTTTGCAAGTCCAACAAAAACATCCGCAGAGTTCATTGTTGAATCAAAAAAACTGGTCCACACACATAATACAATTGGAAAAATTACAAATCCCAGAAAGAAAATCAAACTAGGAAGTAAAAAAAGATATGCAGCGGTCGTTTCTTTTCTTACCAATACACGGCTGCGCTTTGATGGTTTTACTGCTGATTTCAAAGAAAACACCATCCTTTCCATAACTTTTTGGCTAAAAATCCCCTCCTCCGGTATTCCTGCGAGGAGGGGATCCCACTTATCATTTATTTAGTTACTACACGAACTGCTTAGTTACCTGCTGCTGCGTTTGCTGTTCCAACGAACTCGTCAACTGCTGTCTGGACATCAGCACCGCTTCCAACCTGCTGAAGCATATTCCACCAAGCTGTACGAGCTTCTGCCCAGCCTGGAGTTACCTGATAGTAGTCACCAAGGTACTGCATTAATGTGCTGTAATCGCTCATTGTCTGAACATCACCGTAAAGACCTGTTAAATCTTTGCCTTCTACAGTATCACGTACTGGGAAGTATGTAGAAGAAAGAACTGCGTCTGGTGTTCCTTCTGCACTGTCTGCCATGTATTTAATGAAGAGTTTTGATGCTTCGATCTTGTTTGCATCTTTGTTATCAAATACACCAAATCCCCAGATACCACCACAAAGTTTTGTGTCTGTTGCTTTCTCAGATGGGAATGCCATGAAAAGGATCTCATCGCCATCGTTTGTAAGTCCTGCATCGTTGTTGTCAGCGTTTAACTGCTGTGCAATGTTCCAGCAGAATGCTACATTTAAAACACCCTGACGGAATAAGTTGATCTCGTCACCACCTGCGATAGAAGCATCAAATCCGATTGCTTTGGAATCAACAAGTGCCTGGATTGCTTTTACGTTCTCAGCGGAATCTGCTGTATATTTTGTGTGATCTGCGTCTGTGAATGTTCCACCGTAAAGGTTGTTGATGAGGGCTCTTGTTCCCTGGTCACCACCCTGACCACTACAGTAAACAGCGCCTACGGTCTGTCCTGTGTGAGCATAAACAGCGTCCATTGCTTTGAAGAAATCATCTGTTGTCCATGTATGGTTCTCAGCGTCTACATACTGCATAGCGTCAGCTTCCTCAAATACTGTTTTGTTGATCGCCATACAATGTGCTGTCATACAAAGCGGATATTCATAAGTAGCTCCCTCTTTGTTCACACATGCGGATAATACAGATTCATAAATTTCAGATTTATCTGTGTCGTCCAGGATATCGGATAAGTCAACCATTAATCCTTTTGCTCCCCAGTTTGCAACCAGACGTTCCGGTCCTTCCATGATAAGGTCTGGAGCCTGTCCACCTTCGATCGCTGTATTTACCTGATCATCACCGTTTGTGTAATCAAGATATTCCACTGTCACATTGATTCCCGGATACTCCTTGTTGAAATCCTGAATTAAGGAATCAACTGTCTCTGCATTGCCCCATTCACCGATTGGATATGTCCATAAGGTAATGTCTGCCGAAACATCAGAACCGCCTGCCTCTCCTGCTTCTGCGGTCTCTGTTGTCTGAGTTTTTTCAGGAGCTGTTGTTGTGTCACTGCTTCCTGTTGTCTCAACTGTTGTTCCACAGCCTGCCAATAAGCTTGCTGCCATTGCTCCCACCAGTAAGGTAGCCAAAACTTTCTTTTTCATATTCTTCTTCTCCTTTTCTTAAAAGATTCTATCTTTCGAAGTAATTATATTTTAGAAAAATATTTTCATTTTGTCCATATACGTTTTGTACTAATTTCATTTTGAAAATATAGTACATTTGCACATAAATCCGTGCATATCAGTTTTCAAATAGTGCTAAGTGTATATTTTGCACCTACAATTCCGCATATTCATCCATTTTCCTTTTATTTTTGCATGAAAATATTTTTCATTTTTATGATTTTATCTTGCAGTGTATTTCATTTTGACATATACTTTTATATAGTAAATATTAATGTGTTTCTGTAAACGCTTGCTTACGCAGTAAAACACAGGGTAAACAGTGACACTCGCTTCATTTTACAGGGGATTAAATTATGATTAATAAGAATTTCTGGGATCTGCTTACGGAAAAGCAGGATTCACTCACCAAATCAGGTACGATCATCGCAGATTACCTGACAAAACATGCCGAGGAAGCGCAGTTTTTATCAATTTCCTCACTTGCCAAGGCATGCAATATGGCAGAAGCCACCATTTACCGTTTCTGTAAACAACTCGGATTTGAAGGTTATAATGAAATGAAGATTTCACTTGCGCAGGCAAATGTGACACCGACACCGTTTTCTTCCTATTCTTTAGATCCATCCATGCCGACATCTTCATTATGTGATAATGTATGTGCTTCTTTTCAGGCTGCGATCAGTAACACTATGAGCGTTCTTGATTTTGACGCAATTGACGAGGCTGCGCTTCTCTTGCAGCGCGCAACCTCCGTTTACTGTCTCGGCCAGGGTGGCAGCCGGGTTCTGGCAAATGACATCTGGGTGCGCTTCGCCACGATCTCCAATAAATTCCGCAACTGTGGTGACAGCCACACGCAATTGATCGCCGCAAGCCTCATGGGCCCAGGTGATGTCATTTTATTCGTTTCCTACTCGGGCTCCACGCACGACATGATGGACACTTTATCCGTTGCCAAAAAGACCGGTGCAAAGATCATCCTGATCACGCACTATCCGGACGCACCAGGCACAGCACTTGCAGATGTCGTCCTCCTGTGCGGCGCCCTGGAAACACCATTGGATGGCGGCAGTATCCCGGTCAAGGTCAGTGAGTTATTCGTTGCCGAATCGCTTATCATGCGTTATCTGCTCGACAACCGCGAGCTTGCAAAAATCGCCCGTGATAAAACCAGTGTTGCCATGGTGGCAAAGTTTTTGTAAAACGCAAATAAAAGAAAAATCGTGCAGACAAAATATTATGTTTCTGCACGATTTTTCTTTTTCATTACATTCAAAACCTGACTTGTAAAAAACTCTTATAGCATTTTATTTCATCTCAGATAAAGCATCCTCATCTGCAACAATAATTACATTCGGATGAAGTCTTAAAACAGAGCCAGGAACCTGTGGTGTGATCGGTCCGTTTACGACTGCATTTAATGCTGCTGCCTTATCTTTTCCGCTGACTACAAGCAGGATTGCTTTTGCGCGAAGGATAGTTCCAACACCCATTGTGTAAGCCTGTTTTGGAACGTCATCTGCGCTTGCGAAGAAACGTTTGTTAGCCTCGATCGTACTCTCTGTCAGGTCAACAACATGAACATCCTGTGGGAAAGAATCACAAGGCTCGTTAAAACCGATATGTCCGTTACGTCCGAGTCCTAACAGCTGAAGATCAATTCCACCAAGAGAATCAATCAGTTTTTCATATCTCTCACACTCGTTGGCACTGTCAAGGTTCATTCCGTCCGGAAGAAAATGATAATCCGGTCTGATGTTGACTCTGGAGAACAAATTTTTGTTCATAAAATACCAGTAGCTCTGATCATTTTCTTTTGGAAGTCCTTTGTATTCATCCAGATTTACCGTTGTGATCTTAGAGAAATCCAAGTCTCCTTTTTTATACCAGTCTACTAACTGGTCATAAGTTCCGATCGGGGTAGATCCTGTTGCAAGTCCAAGTACACTGTCATCTTTTAAGATCATCTGTGCTGAAATAATGTTTGCAGCTTTTCTGCTCATGTCACGATAGTCTTTGGTTCTGATAATTTTCATTTTCAATCTCTCCTATCTGTCTTCATTTCCGCGCAATGTGCGCTGTACTTCTCTCTGGATCTTCTCAATACGCATACGGTCGTCATTCACATAGGCTGCATACAAAATATCAATCATCAAAAGCAGTGGAAACTGCGGTGAAATCAGATTTCCATGATTAAGATGCTGCAGAGAAGGAACCAACAATACTTCATTGCAAAAATCCTCATAGGTCTGCCGGTTTTTCCCCGTAATAAGCATTGTCCTTGCCCCCTGCTGAAAACCTCTGTCGAGCATATACAAAATCTCTGATTTTGTACCGCTCAAGCTCAGCCCGATCATCAGGTCATGCCGGTTTAAAAAAACAGACTGCATCCTCATATCCTCATTATCCCGAAGTGCTGTCATGTCTATACCGATCCAGCGGAATCTTGTCGCCATTTCCTCTGCCGCCAAGCCGGAACTGCCACGTCCGCAGACAAAAACGCGTCTCGCCCATTTCAGTTCTGTCACGATCCGGTGAATCTGTCCTTCATCCAGCAGACTGTAAATCTTGTTCAAAAGATTCTGATAGGTATCTAAAACCAGTCTGGACTGCTGCTGCTCCACAGCAGATTTTTCCACATAGGAATTACGAAATTCATACGTGAACTCCCGGTAACCGCCAAAACCACATTTTTTTGCAAAACGTGACAGTGACGCCACGGAAACGGAAAGCTCTTTTGACACAATTTCCGCCGAAAGCCGCTCCGGTCTTGCCTGCTTTAAAAAGTAATCCGCGATATACCGCTCTGTCTCTGTATACTTTTCATAATTTGCCTCAATGATTGGAATGATCGACTTTGCATATTCGTCCATGTCTGTAGCATAGCCTCCTTGCAGTTTATTTTCAATCATTATACACTTTTTAGAAAGTATTTTCACTAAAATAGATCACTTTTTCCAATTTCCATGCGAAAAAATCCGCCGTTTTTTATTCACAATGACGAATCCACGGGAATGTTCTTTCATAGAGAATTTTCTTTTATATAAGAAATCCGCTCGTCCACCTGCGCAAATGCAAGGACTGTCACCGGTCTGGCGTCCAATAACTAACTGCCTCTTTCCGATTGTATTCTGCTTTTTACCGGTATAGCTCCTTCAATTCAATTAAACTGCGATTTTCCTGTTCCTCGCACGCAAACCCGGATTTTGAGAAAAATCCGTATTTATAACATTCCAATCCCGTCTGTTTTACCTGCACAATCTCATTCTCAATCATCTGCTCTGTCACAGGTTCTTTCCGGAATTTTGCTTCATAGAAAATATAGCCTTTGTCATCCTGCGTTACGATATCAAATTCTCCGTTCTTTTTTGCTACTGGATCATCATAATAATATTTTCCTATTTTTTCAAAAATTTCATCCATCAATCCCTTACGGTTTCTTCTGATGAGGTACTGCCTGCACACATCCTCAAAAACTTTTGGGACATATTTTGTTTCAAAATCTTCTGCAATATAGCGGTCATAAAAAATATCTGAATCCATGATATTCATGCGGGATGAATTTCTGAAAATATATTTATAGTAAAACAATGACAGGTTATCCGAAATAAAATATCCCGATTTTTTCCGATTATTTTCATCATTGATCGGTGTAATTTTGTCCACAACATCCATACGTATCAATTTGTCAAGTACATCCACAAGCGCAGGACCACTCGAAACATGTGACTGATCAAGAATGTCCTTGTATCTGGAAAAACCTTTTGCCAGCGCTTCAAACACTTCATTGACATTTGTGATCTTTGATATTTCCGAGTTTAAATACATTGACACTTCGTTTTCCAGACGCGCTCCCGGTGATGCGATCAGATCTATGATGTTCTCTCTTACACTTTTCTTTCCATCGATCAGCCGGTTATAATAAGGGATTCCTCCAAATACACTGTAAATCCTGACTTTGTCCTCATCTGAAAAACCAGCATAAAACATTGACGATTCGTAATAATCCATTGGTTTCAGATTTAATGTAAGATCAATCCTTCCATATAATGGATTTTGTCTGGCAAGAAGTTCCTTCATCGTATCTACATAAGAACCGCAGATAATAAGCTTCATATCGGAAGAATCCCGGTATGCATCACTCACAGACTGTAACACGCTGTCAAGTCCTTTCACATTTTCACGCAGATAAGGATATTCGTCCAAAACAAGAATGAGTGGCTTTTTTTCTGATGCTTGAAATAAAAATCTGAGCAGACTTTCCATATCCGCAAATGCTGGTTTTGGAAAATTGAATATTTCTCCCACCAGTTCCGAAAGACTGTCAACATTATTCTGTTCGGTTGTCTGTTTACATTCATAGTAAATACTCTTTATTTCCGTCTCTTTGAGTACCTGCTTGATCAACTCACTTTTTCCAATCCTTCTTCTTCCATAGATCAAAGCAATCATCTGACCTTCTGTTTGAAACATGGAATACAATTTTTTTCTCTCTGTCTCCCTGCCGTAAAATTTTCTCATAATACGCCTGTCTTTCTCTTTTTCAAAATTGACAATCCCTATAGATAAACTTTCGCTCTGTCAAACTAATATGTTGCATATTAGCAACTGATATACTCAGTATAATTATCATCTACGAAAAAGTCAATTTTTATTCGGTCGCAGCCGAGTCAGTTTTAACTGAGTAAAAATTTATTAAATATCCACCTTAAATAGATAATGCCCAAGTCATCACTTTTCCTATACAGCAGCATGAAATTTATATATAATAATCAGTGACAAGCTTTCACATTATATAATACATAGATTTCAGAGGTAAGCATGACACGTATAGCAATCGTCGAAGATGAAGAAAAATACTACCATATTCTAAAAGAATATATTCAGAAATACGCCGGAGAAAATTTCGAAGAGATTGAAGCCGTATGGTTTCAAAACGGAGTAGAATTTTTAGAAAAGTTTCACTCTGATTTTGACATTCTTCTGCTGGATATTGAAATGCCTGTTATGGACGGCATATCGGTAGCACGGGATGCCCGGAAAGTGGATGACTATATGATCATCATATTTATTACCAATATGGCTCAATATGCTATCCACGGATATGAGGTGAATGCGCTTGATTACGTTATAAAGCCAATTGCTTACTATCCTTTCTCAGTCAAATTAAGGAGAGCGATCCGAATGATCCGGGAAACAAGCGGCAACAGCCTGCTTCTTCCTTTTGATGGAGAAGAGCGCCGGATTCCAACAAAAGATATCCTTTATGTAGAAGTCCATTCACATACCGTAGATTATTATACCTATTCTGGAGTGTCCAGCATTACAGGCACGTTAAAAATGGTAGAGCAAAATTTGAGTGACGACTATTTTGTCCGATGCAACAGCTGTTACCTTGTCAACCTGCGTCATATCACGGGTTTAAAAGATGATACCGTCATTGTAGAAGGACATTCCCTAAAAATCAGCCGTGCCAAAAAGAAAGAATTTATGAACCAACTGTCAATATTTTACTCGGAGGTTTTACAATGATTATTTCTATCCTTAATTCCGTTATTTTTCCCATAGAATTATTACTTGCTTCGTATATCTGCGCAGTAAAAATTAACAAACGGTCTTATTGGGGGCTTCGCATGGTTCTCTCACTGTTTTTTGCATGCGTATTTATGGCAGCTATAGATCATCTTGTTCCTGGCAATATGCTTGTCAAAGGCTCAATTTCCTTTTTAAGTACTGTACTGCTGTGCGGACTGCTCTTATTCTGGATTTACAGTATTTCCTTAAAAGATGCCATGTACTGTTGCATGATCGGATATGCAATGCAACATTTTGCCTCGTGTTTTTATATCTTAATGTCGATTTTGCTAACCGGAAATACTCCAGCCAGCATATGGATAAACAGCAGCACTCTGCTCCTTTATCTGTTCATTTACCTCGGTTCTTATAGTGTTTTATACATGCTATTTGCAAAAAATCTGCCAAAGGACGGCGAATATATCATAAATTTCAGTAATTCCGCTGAAGCTTTTATCTTAGTAATTCCAATTGCTCTTGTTTTATCTCTCATTGAAAAAGCAATCAATTCCGACCCACGGCAGATCCTGATCTGTCAGGTCTATGAAATGATTGCATGTGCACTTGTCCTCTGGGTACAATACTGGCAGAAGAAAGTGGTAAATCTGGAAGTCGAAATGACCGTGCAGGAAAGAATTTTTTCAGAACGCAGGAGACAGTTTGAACAGTCTATCTCAAATATCGATGTCATTAATCATAAGTGTCATGATCTGAAATACCAGATTCAGGCACTGAAATCAGAAGAACTGAGTGCGAATAAAAAAATGGCAATTGATGAGATCACAAACGCTGTAAATTTTTATGACGATTCTTTTCAGACTGATAATGAAATTTTAAACACCGCTCTTATGGAAAAAAGTATGGTCTGCCGCAGATACCATATCTCCTTTTCTGCGATTGTGGATGGCAAAAAGCTTGGATTTATGAATCCGATGGATCTGTATGTCATGCTTGGAAATGCACTTGATAACGCAATTGAAGCCGTCCGCAAAATCAAGGAAGAGGAAAAACGGGTAATCAGTATGCGTGTCTACGCCAAAGAAGATCTCATTATCCTCCAGATTGAAAACACCTGTCTGGAAGAGACCTCAGTCCCGGAAGATGGCAATCTGTCTACTACAAAATCGGATAAAAATTATCATGGCTACGGAATCGGCAGTATCCGGAAAATTGTAGAAAAATATAATGGCAGTCTGTCGTTAAGAAAAAATGATAATATGTTTATACTGACAGCCGTTTTTGCAAGATAGGAACAATTTTTACCAGTTACGTAATCTGGAAAATGTTTTCTTTTCTCAGTGGTACATTAATCATAACCGAACTAGTTTCATAATGCACAAAAAGAAGGGAGACATTTTATGAAAAAGAAAAAACTGATACCATGTATCATAGCAATCGTCGCAATCGTCCTGCTTGGAATCGCAGGAGTGAAGCTTTACCAGCTTATGTTTGGCGGTGCTGTAAAAGTACAGACTGCTGATATTATAAGTGCGATTGCGCAGATGAAGCTGCAGCTGATCATCGGGGCAGTCATTCTCATTGCCGGAATTGTTATCCTTATCATAGGACTCCGGAAGAAAGATGAAAACTTAAAAGATTTATTAAAAGTACAGGGTATCGTAGCTATGGTATTAGCTGTCGTGATCACTGTAAACACTGTATGTTTTGGACCACAGTACTCCAATCTCAGTACTGTCTTAAGCGGGACTACCGCAATTTCGGAGGAACACATTAACGAGTCTCTGGAAGCTGCTGAGGCAATCGCAGATGAGGGAATCACGTTACTGAAAAATGAAGGAAATGCGTTACCACTCGCAAGTGGCACAAAACTGAACGTATTCGGCTGGTCCTCTGTCGCACCGGTATATGGTGGTGCAGGTTCCGGTTCCTCTGATTCTTCAAAGGCTGCTTCCCTGTTAGACGGACTTCACGAAGCCGGATTTGAAACAAATACAGAATTAGAAAACTTCTACACCAATTTCCGTTCAGAAAGACCTTCCATCAGCTTCTTTGGTGTTGATTTTACCATTCCGGAACCAACAATGGAAGAATATCAGAATGCCAATATTTTTGAAAATGCCAAAGTGTTCTCTGACACGGCACTTGTTGTTATCGGACGTTCCAGTGGTGAAGGTTCTGATCTTGCAATGAATCTTTCTGATGATAATAATTTCACAATCGGTGAAAACGGAGAACATGTTACTTTTTCCACACAGGAAGATGACCTCGATGCCGAAAAGAGTTACCTCGAATTATCAAACCGTGAAATTGCAATGCTTGATGAAGTTACAAAAGATTTTAAAGATGTTATCGTTGTGATTAACTCTGCACAGCCAATGGAATTAGGATGGCTTGACCAGTATGACAATATCAAAGGTGCCATCTACTGCCCTAGCCCTGGACAGGTAGGATTCCGTTCACTCGGAAAGATTTTAAGTGGTGAAGTAAATCCATCCGGTCATCTGGTTGATACTTTTGTATATGATCTTCATGCAATTCCAACCATTAACAATTCTGGAAGCTTCCATTACACTGACTACGAAGATGTAACTGGCAGTGCTGACAATATCGTTCCATTTGTAAATTATAACGAAGGAATTTATGTAGGTTACAAATTTTACGAGACAGCAGCAGCAGAAGGTCTGATCGATTATGATGAAGTCGTACAATATCCATTCGGATATGGCTTAAGTTATACCAGCTTTGATGCAGAAATTGCAGATACACAGGATGACGGTCAGAAGATTACTTTGACTGTCAATGTAAAAAATACCGGTGATGTGGCTGGTAAATATGTTCCACAGATTTATTTCAATCCTCCATATACAGACGGCGGTATTGAAAAAGCAACCGCTAATCTGATCGGATACGAAAAAACAGAACTTCTCGAGCCAGGAGAATCCGAAGCAGTTACATTTGAAATCGCATATGAAGATATGGCTTCTTATGATTCCGACAAAATTAAATCTGCCGATGGTGCATATGTATTAGAAGCCGGTGATTATCAGATCAACCTCTGTTCAGATTCACACCATGTTTTAGATACTTATACAGCAACTGTTGATACTGACCGGATTTATGATGATGCACATGAAGGAAAGCGTTCTTCTGATGATCAGACTGCTACCAATCATCTGGATTATGCCAAAGGTAATGTGACATATCTCAGCCGTGCAGGTCATTTTGCCAATTATGGGGAGTCAATTGCCGGTCCAACTGATTTTACCATGCCAGAGGAAGCAAAAGAAAATTATGCCTCTGTTGTTACATTTGATGCCTCAAAATATGACGATGCGGATGCACAGATGCCAACCACTGGAGCAAACAATGGTCTGAAGTTCCAGGATATGGCAGGTGTCGATTATGACGATGAAAAATGGGATTCTTTATTAGACCAGCTCACAATTGATGAACTAAAAGAACTTGCAGGAAATGGTACTTTCCATGTTGTTGCCACAAGCAGTATTAATCTTCCATATATCTATGAAACGGATGGTCCAACTGCTGTCAACAGCTTCTTTACCGGAAAATTCGGTACTGCTTTTCCTGCACCGATCATGGTTGCAAGTACCTGGAGCAAAGAGCTCGCTGGCAGATTCGGAACATGTATTGGAAATGAATTATGTGACTTTGGCTTCACCGGATGGTATGGTCCTGGTATGAATATTCATCGAAATGCATTTTCCGGAAGAAACTTTGAATATTATTCAGAAGATGGTTATCTCTCCGGCTGTGTTGCCGTTGCAGAGATTGCAGCTGTAAGAAAACTTGGCATTATTCCTTATATGAAACACTTTGTCCTTAATGATTCAGAAACAGATCGTGCAAGAGGCATCTGTACATGGAGTACCGAACAGGCAATCCGTGAGATTTATCTGAAACCTTTTGAAATGGCAATCAAAGAAGCTGATGCAAACGGTATTATGAACTCTAAAAATTCAATCGGAAGCAGATGGATCGGTTCAAATGCAGATGTCCAGAATACGATTGTCCGTGGAGAATGGGGATTCAAAGGAATTATTGGTACAGATTCGCTTGATGCAGTAAGTGAATATTATGAAAATCAGAATGAAGCTGTCCGTGCCGGAACTGACAAAATGCTTTGCATGAGCTACGGAGATGATTACTGGGCAGATGAATCTGCAGGCACAGTTATCGCACTCAGAAATGCCGCACATCATATTCTTTATGCCCTTTCAAATTCTGATGCTGTTGATGTACATACCGGATTACCTGTATGGGTTTACAAATTTATTGCTGTTGACTCCATCATTGTTATTTTATTAGCAATCTTGGAAGTATTTACAATCAGAGAATACCTGGCTAAGAAAAAAGAAACAACTGAAGAATAATTCTTTTTAGGAAAACCGGGACTGTCCTGTGACAGACCCGGTTTTATTTTCTGTATATTTGCTCTCAATGTTTATCTCACATAATACACATAGTTCTCTTTTCTTGCATCCGCCTCTTTTGCAGATTCTATCGTTTTTTCATTTCCTATCACTTATTACAGTCCGCTCAGATCGATCTCGTAAATCATTTTTTCCGGCTCTTTTTCCTGCATGAAGAAAAGGATCATATACCACGGCAGATACAAAACATCTGCCTCTTTTTCAATATTTGATTTTGAGAAAACAATACTTTGCTCGAACTCCCACTGTTCCACCTTCATTGCATGATCCATTGCCAGATGCTTTTTATAATTATTTCCAGACTTTATCTCCACAAGCTCCGTATGCAGCCCTTTCTGTAAAACAAAATCCAGTTCTCTAATTTTCTTGGAATCATAATAATGAAGCTCAAATCCATTTGACTTCAGGTTTTGTGCAAAAGCATTTTCCAGAATACTTCCCATATTAATTTCGACATTTCCCATCAAAAGATCAAACTGAATATTTTCCATGCAGGAAGCGCAAAGCAGTCCCACGTCATTCATATATAATTTGAACAGATTTCGTTTCTCACTTATCTGCAATGGAGCCTGCGGCTCTGTCACGTTATAGCACGGCAATGCAACTCCCGCATCTGCAAGCCAGTTAAAACTGTCCTCATACCGGATATGTCTGGCAGACGCATTGATACTGTTTAATTTAAATCTGCGATTTTTCTCATTCAACTGCACTGGAATGCTGTCAAAAATTGCCTTAATTTTCGGTTTGTCACTTTTCTCTGCATATTTTGCAATATCCAACCGATACAAATCGAGAATGCTTCTCTGATTTTGCACAACTTTTGCAATATCATGTGTGTCAATATAAATCTGAACTGTTTCCGGCATACCCCCGACAACAAGATAACTGTAAAATAATTTGCACAGTGTTTCGTGCACAAAATCAGAAACTTTTTCTTTCCTGTCATAGCAGGTTTTCAAATACTGCAAGGTCTTATCCTGCACCCCATTTGCCCACAGATATTCCTCAAAATCAAGCGGATACATTGGTAAAATCTGCTCGAAGCCAACCGGATATGATCTCACTTCCTTATACCGAACTCCTAACAATGAACCAGCTTCAATATAGTCAAACCTGCCATCCTCCACAAGAAATTTGATTGCTGAACGTACCGCCGGACACTCCTGCACCTCATCAAACAAAATCAATGTCTTTCCCGGTTCCAGCGGTGTCTGGAGATATGCTGTCAGATTCGTAATGATTGCTTCTGCTGTCAATTTATCTTTGAAAATATCGGCAGCTTTTTCATCCGTCACAAAATTTATTTCTGCAAAATGTTCATACTCATTTTTTCCAAATTCCCGGATTAACGTTGTCTTACCAATCTGTCTCGCGCCTATAATGCACAGCGCTTTCCCTTCTGTATTTTCTTTCCATTTTAAAAGTTCCTGATATACTTTTCTTTTTAGCATGTCACGCCCTCCAAATGTTAGGATTCCCTTTTCTTACATTCATATTAACATTTTTCTTTCGTTTTTGTCGTATATTTGTAACATTTTTCCGTGGTTTTATATGTATTTTTGTAACATTATTCATAACTTTTTTCTATATCAGATTGTCACGCAGTTTAATATCATTTTCCTTTTTAACACAATCTTATTCAGGTCTTATGTTCATACAAATCCAAAACCAACCGGAACACCTGCTCCGCCGCATTCCGCATATTTTTCTGCGCAGTTTCCGTGTTCATGGCTTCATCCAGTGAACACACTCCCGGCAGGATGGAGAAAAATGCATCGATTCCCTTTTCGTTACATTTTATGGCTTCTTCTGTCACACTTCCGGCAAAAGCGACCACTTCACAGCCGTATTGCTTTGCTGCCTTTGCCACACCGACCGGAACTTTTCCCATTGCCGTCTGAAAATCAAGACAGCCTTCCCCTGTCACCACGATATCTGCATCCTGCAATTCACTTGCCAGCCCGACTGCCTCAAGAACAATGTCGATTCCCGGTTTCAGTTCCACCTTCGGAAGCCCCCACAGAAACGCAAATCCAAGTCCTCCGGCTGCACCTGTGCCCGAAATGTTACTCAGCTTTTTGCCGGTAAATTTTTCCAGACATGCCGCATAGGACTGCATCGCCCTGTCCATGCTCTCTTTTTCTTCTTCCTTCACACCTTTTTGCGCTCCGAAAACGTAAACACACCCCTCCACTCCACAAAGCGGATTTGTCACATCACATGCGATCTGAAAATGGCAGTCTTTTAACACTTCCGGCACACGATTATTTTCTATCTGCACCACTTTTTCCAGCGAGGCAAAAACCGGTGGCAATATGTCTCCGTTTTCATCCATGAAATCATAGCCCAGTGCCGATAACATTCCGATACCGCCCTCTGTCGTCGCACTGCCGCCAATTCCAATGATAAATTTGCGGCATCCTTTTTGAACTGCATCCAGAATCATTTCTCCGACTCCTGTGGATGCTGCTTTCCACGGATTTAACGGTTCTTTTACAAGTGTAATGCCGGATGCCTCCGCCATCTCCATCACAGCTGTTTGATCTGGCAGAATGCCATATCTTGCTTTCACTGGATTTCCCATCGGACCTGTCACGGTCACATACTCATACGTTCCGTTCATTCCCTCTACCAACGCTTCCACTGTGCCCTCGCCTCCATCTGCGAGCGGTTTTACGACAACATTCATATTATCTGCTGCAGGCTTCCTGTCCTTCGCAGCTGCTGCCCCACTGCCACAGTGCGCACACGCCGCCGCAAGAATCCCCTCTTTACAGGCGTTTCCCGCCTGCATACTTGTCATACTTCCCTTAAAAGAATCAATTGCTACTACCACTTTCATATAAAATGCCTCCGACTATGATTCCAATATTGTACCATAGCCGGAGACATCAAAACAATGATTCCCATTTTGGTTTTTCCAACCCAAGCTATTTTTCAAAGCAGTTTAAAACAATTATGGGAAGCAGACCACGCGAGTATCGTGCTGCTTCCCATAAGGAGATTTCTACTTATTAATTATTTCTGAAAATATTCTTTTGCAAATTCCATATCCTGTACCAGTTCCATGGTTCCAAGATATTTTCCGCTTTTATCACGGACTGCCATATAAGTGACTAACATGGTTCTACCGTTTTTATCCATCCAGACAGGTACTTTATCAAGCGTTCCTGCTCTGAATTCTTCAATAATACGGCGTACCTGCTGTTCAATCTTCGACGGGTGGCAGGAGAACACCTCTCTGTCGATCGCCATTCCCGGTCTTTTGAACACTTTTGGACCTTCGTTGAAAAAGCGGTTGATATTGTCTGTGTCCACAAACGAAATCTCCAGTGGGATGGTATTCAGCATTGCTGTCAGCTGCTCCACGGTCATGTGACCGCCTGCCATGATAATCTCATCCTGACTGATAGACGACATCTTTACGTCCTGTGCCTTCTCTGCGTCCTCCCAGACTCCGTTTTCTACACCAAAACACTCTGCGTAGTCTTTTGAGTCCCGGTAGATTCCAAACCATTCCTCATCCGTAAAGTTAAATGCGCAATTAGGAAAAAGAATATTGGCTTCCTTATAGATCATCTCGTCCGCTCTTGTGAGTGCCGCCTCGAAACGTTTTTTCCACTCATCGTCCTGTGAATCCGCTTTTTTCGCCAGCGCAGCAAATTCATCCCGTATCTCATCATCCACCGTCCACATAACATCCGACGGACCGCTGATCTCATACTTTACCTTTAAATGAGGATAAAGAAGATCTCCCTTTTTGGCATAATGGATCGCAAGCTGACGGACTTCTTCTATAAGCTTGTACTCTACATGCCCATTCTTTAGGGCTTCCCTGCATTTTTCAATCGATTTGGCAAGTGCTTCGTTCTCCAACGTAAATGTGTGAAGTGGATGCCCCGGAATCTTCACAAGCTCCGCCGTCTTTGCAAATCTCTGTTCCCGGATCGAATCCACCGTTGCTTTTGGGGCATTTGCGATCTGCTCTTCTCTTGTTTTTCCATGAAACAACGCAGAATGAACATCACACAATCTCTGCACTTCACTGATCGGTGTTCCCTCTTTGATAAGTTCCTGCTCTGCATTCATGATCTCTGCCGCGTCTACCGACTGAAATTTTTTCACAAAATCAACGCGGACACTCTCCAATTCCTCGCCTGCTCCGAGGCGTTTCAGGTAATCTTTAATGGTTTGCTTCTGCTCTTCTCTATTCATACTTCCTACGCTCCTTTTGGCAATGATACTGTGCGATTTATTTTCATATATAGTTTCCTTTTTTTGTATCTTTACTATACGCAATTGGGAGCAGAATTTCCGTTGTTTTTACAACATTATAGAATTTCTCTGATTTTTTCCTCTACCACATCCATATCCGCTGTCGGCTCAAACCGTTCTACCACGTTGCCATTCCGGTCAATTAAAAACTTTGTAAAGTTCCATTTGATATCTGCGCCGTTCACGTCAATTTTTGCATAGTGCTTGAATGTGATTCCAAACTTTGCATCACAGAATGACACAATCTCCTCGTTGGTGCCCGGTGCCTGATTTCCAAACTGATTGCAAGGGAAATCTAAAATCTCAAAACCCTGTTCCTGATATTCCTCCATTTTATGCATGTTACACATTACATCTTCCGCTTCAAAATCATAAAATTTACTCATTGTTTTTCTCTCCTTTTATATTGCTCGCAATTTAATTGTGTTCAATCTTTATGTATAATAAAATACAACCTATTGGCATCTTTGTCAATAGGTTGTACACAATTAATTTTATTTCATAAATTTCCCAAAGAATCCTTTTTTCTCCGGCTGTTTCTCATCCTCTGAATCCTCTTCTTTTCCTTCCTGCTCTTTCCACTTAAAGTACTCAGAATCCAGATTCACGCTGATCTCAGGGGCAGCTTTCTCTGTTTTTTCTTCCGGCTGTTCCTCCTCCGGTTCTTCAAACGAGATTCCCTGCTGTTCAAAATAATCGCGGTTGATCTTGATCTCTGGCTTCACTGCTGCATAAGGAGAAGATTCCGTATCCTCTTCTTTCCATTTCTTCTCCTTCGCGATCTTCTTATTCCGCTCCTCAATAATACCCATGTATTTGTCCGTATCCTTAAGATCCTGCAGCAGACTCTTTAATTCCAGCTTGTCACCGGAAACCAGTTTTCTTTCATTTGCAAGCTTTTCTCCCATGCTGTCATAGACCGCTTTCACAGACTCATTCGCCTCATCCATAATATCAAGTATCCGCCGGAGCGCTTCATCCGTATACATAACCGACGCGGCATAAACGTCCTCTGCTTTTGCTCTGGCGTCATTGATGATTTCTTCCCCGATCTTCCGGTTTTCCCGCTGCGCCTGCTCCCTGCCCTGCTTCGTCAGTTCGTACTCATCCATAACTTCTGACATGCAGACTGCAAGCTGTTTTAAAACATCCAGCATCTCTTTCTTATTTACGACCAAATAGTTAGAATCTCTCTCATATGGATTGCTTTTTGATAAAAGGACATGTAATTCCCTGAGAACCTTTTCCATATTGTCCTGTGCGCTCATTTTGAATCTCCCTGCCAATCCCGACTTATGTAAACTTCTTTTTCAACGTATGTCCAAATGATCCACTGATACCGGAAAATTTTTTTACTTTTTCATCTTGCGGGATTTTACTTTTTTCACAATTTTCTTAATTAATACTATAATGAAAATGACAAGTAAAATCAACACCGCAATCGCACCAACAATGATAGCAGTAAATTTATTTGGATTTTTTACAAGGTCAACGATATTCCTACTGTCATCTACCTGTTTTCTGTAATGTGTGGTGCTGTAGTATTCCGGCACATTGGCTATTCCGTCGCCGTCTGTGTCCTCAAATGACTCCATGTATCTTGCGATCGCATCCCACGCTTTTAACTCTTTTCCATTCTCTGTGATAATGACATCCTCGAAGTCTTCGATCGGTGTTCCGTCGGCGTATTTTGGAACCAGTGATAACAGTCCGTAAGACATATCTGTTACGGCACTTAACATCTGTCCGCTGTAAAGGTCTGCGACCACGCGGTATAATTTATCATCCTCAAGCTCAATTCTCTGTGTACCATCGTCCAAATACACATCTGTCACTTTATTTAAGATCATGCGGTTTGGATTGTAAGTAAAATCAAGTCCGCTGCAATATAATCTCGCCGTTGTCATAAAATCAGAAACGGATGCGTCGATCTCCGCTGCCGTCTTTAACTCTTTTCCGGTCAGATACACGCTGATCAGCGGATAGCCAGGCACTCCGTCTGCACCGATTCCAAGGGAAAAGGAATTGAACACCTGCTCTACTGTAATGTCACCTTTTGCATAAGTATCACGTACCGTTCCACTTGGAACGACTGCAACATCCACCGGAACACCGTCATAATCGGCTGCATTTTCCACCGCATACACATAGGCGTCCGACATAATATCGCCGAGGTTGTGTTCCTCATGAATATTTTCCAGATCTTTCTGTGTGGAGAAATCCACGTCATTTTCCGCTAACACCTGATCCTTGGTATAGCCAAACTGTGCCAGATAGTCGGTGTCCACAGTATCCATAAACTGATCAATGGCGTTCTGTGTCTCTGCATCCTGATCAATGTCTGTTGTGACCGGCACAATTTCGTAAGAAGTCATCTCCCAGCGTCCATCAGCTTTCTGTGTCATGGAAAGTTCGCCGAGATTCTTACCATATTCACCGCAGGATACCACATAGGTATCTCCATGGACTATTGGCTCTTCCAGTGTTGTATGTGTGTGACCGCTTAAGATCAGATCGAGATCCGGCACTGCTTTTGCCAGATTTTCATCCTCTGATTTACTCTCGTCCTCCCAGGTTCCGCTGTGGGAAACGCAGACGATCATATCAACATCCTCGTTCTCCCTGATCTCTTCGACCGTTTCTTTTACCGCCTCGATTGGATCTTTGAATAAAAGTTCACAGGTCGGCGCACAGGCAAGTGCATCTTTACCAAAAACGCCTACGACAGCTATGTCTGTATCCCCTTTTTCCAATACAACATAGTCACTGACCCCGTACTCATCAAATGCGTCTCTGATCAGCTGTTGTCCCTCACTTAAGCCTGCTGCCTCCATGGATTCCCAATCCACATTGCAGACAACCAGTGCCGGAAGATCATCCCCGGATTCCGTCGCACTGTTCAACATATTTGCAAGTCCTTTGGAGCGGTAATCGAATTCGTGGTTTCCGAGTGTGGTCACATCGCATCCCATATAGCCTAACATGCGGATTTCTGCCGCCTGCGTCTCAAAAACAGTCTGGATCAGGGTTCCCATGGAAAAATCACCGCCATCGATCACCAGTGTGTCAGGATTTTTCGCTTTCTGCTCCTGGATCAAGGTGTTGATTCTCGCAAATCCTCCCACTTCTTTTTCCGCTTCGTCTACAATGGTCGTAAATGTGTTGAGGTGGGAATGTGTATCATGTGTGAATACAATATCCACCTGTTTTGCGGAATCTGCTGTCTCAGCGGAAACAGTCTGTGTTCCTGCAAAAGTTGTCAGGCATAACATGCCTGTGAGTGCCAATGCTGCCCAGTTTTTTCTCATATTTTTCTCTCCTTTGCTATTCCCCGAAAAATACACTGTCTCCCATCGCCTCATATTTTCCAGTAAAAATAAAGAGCAAAACTACTTCAGATATGATCGCAGTTCTGCTCTTTTTGTATTTACTATTTTACATAAATTTTACATTGATGTAAAGAAGTCCTGTCACTTTTACATCTGTTTTTTCTGTGCTTTTTTCTCAGCTTTTGCCAGAAGCTTTGCAAGCTTTTTCTTTGTCGGTCTGAATAACCGGAAAATCCTGTAAACTTCCAGAACGATCAGCAGACCAAAGATAATATCAATTGCCAGTTTGATTTTGTCTGAAATTCTCATTCCATCTTTGATCTGGGAACCCGGCATTGCGCCATTCATGCTCTTGCTGTTTGCGATCGTGTAAAGTACACGGTGCATTGCCTGTCTTGCATAGTAGTAAGCTGCTCATAAACAACCGGTTTTAAAATAAAATCCAGCGCATTTACCTTGTAGCCCTCTATTGCATACTGCGCCAGCGCCGTGATGAACACGATCTGTGCGTCCGCATCCACTTCGCGGATTCTCTTTGCGGTTGTCATTCCATCCTGATATTTCATATGGATATCCAGAAAAATCAGGTCATAGTCCGCAGAATAGTCATCCAGAATATCTATGCCGTCATTAAAAATTCTTACGATAAATGCTTCGTTTTTCTCTTTTTCATATTTTCTCAGATGCTCGATGAGTGCTTCCTGACACTCACGTTCATCCTCTACGATTGCTATTTTTAACATAACCTTCTCCCAGATGAGAAGAGTGCGAAGCCATAGTTTTGGCTCCACACCCTGATAAATTTTTCACAATCTACAATGTAATATCTTCGACGGATATACCAAGTGAAGATAACTTTGCAAGTGTGACCTTAATCTGATAATCAAGTTCTTTGTTCTCCACACCGCCATTGGATTTTTTAATGCGCTGCAGATCCGTATATTTGTCAATTGTCAAACTGATAAGTTCTTCTCTTGTCATTCCATTATCCTCCATGCTATCACCGCCTTTCGTTGGTGATATTATAACATAATGTAAAGTTCCTATTCAATTGAAAAAGGTGCAAAGCCCTTTTTCTATCACGACTTTACACCTTCTTTTTTATATTGTTTTCTGTTAATCTTCCAAACTTGTCTGAATATCCTGTATTTCCTTCAAATACTCTTTTTCAAGCTTTTCATACTCTTCGTTCCGAAGCAGTTCAAGCTTTCTTTCCAGTTCTGTTAAGTGTTTTCTTAATTCATACTTGAATTGTACATCTGTTGGCATATATTCCTCATTCACTTTCCATCACCGCCTTTCGCTGGTGATATTATAGCATAATGTAAAGTTCCTATTCAATTGTCAATGTACGATTAGGAGGGAAACCATTCATATTGAAAACTTTAAAGAATTTTTGAATCCATATAGAAGATACGCCACACATATCTCAATGAATTGTAAATTTACAATATCATAAAAAAGACTATGAAACAAATAAATTTTTTATTAATTTTGCTGCTGACACAGCAAAAACAACACCCACAATCAAAAATAAAATCTACATAAAAAGAGCTGCGTACCAATTTCTCAGTACAACAGCTCCATAAATCTTAAGCTTCCGCTTTTTTTGCTTCCCCTTCCGGGAAAATGATCTTATTAACAAAGAAGAATACCACCATGGATACACCACCATTTAATACGGTTGTTCCGATGTTGTAGAGCCAGTCCGGTACGAACATTCCTGCAACAGCAACCCAGATACAGTTGATAGAGTTTACGATACAGGTTACGATACAGAATGCAATCAGATACCACATTCCCTGATACCAGATGTTACCTTTACTGCGAAATACGAAGCTTCTCTGGATTGGGAAGTTGATACACTCACCAACTACCATTGCAATCATGTATGCACAGAAGTAAGGCAGTCCTCCATGTGCAGCGTCATAGCCGATAATGTTCCATTTGAAAGTCTCTCCAAATAAAGTAATATCGATTCCCGGGAATCCGAAATCAACTTTTGGAAGCCCTGCAAATGCAAGTGGTAAAAACAGTAACATGAAATATTTCAGTACTGTGATAAGGTTACTTACGATAACGAATAAACCACCTTCACGAATCCATTTTGATGCGCCCGGATGCTTTTCTGCAAATCCAAGCCATAAGTTTTTGATTTTCTCCATAATATTAATCCCTTTCTCTCTGGACTGCGGAGCTCTTCCTTGCAGTTTCGGAATAACTTTCTGCATTTATGTTCCGCTTTACTTGTCTTAATCCTAACATAAGAATTCTTTTATGGAGAAAAATTGCATAATCTGTGCTTTTTTTAGCATAAATGGTAAGGATTTTACAAAAATGGGATCATATATACCGGCAGATAATGGATGCCATTCTCCCATTTATAATCTTTCGTATGAACTACATATTTATCTCTGATACGGCTGCTATACTTATCGCAAAACACATCTAACGACTTATGCCCTCTGTAATTTCCAGACTTTACTTCGATCGGATTAATTTTATCTCCTTTTGGATTATTGTGTTCTAAATATGCTTCTACAGCCTGTGGCATTCCGCCAATCAGCATATACAACCGGAACATACGCATCAGATTCCTGTGCATTGCATTTCCGGCAGATTTTTTGCTTTTTAAAAGCAGCTTAATGGTATCCGCCGTGATTTCATCACCAACTGCCCACAAAAATTCTTCAAAATCCATCGGATACATGGATATCTTATGTTCTTCACTCGGAATCAATATATCCTTCGTATTCTTCTTTATCGATAAAAATGACCCTGTTTCAATGTATTTATATCTTCCATCTGCCACAAGATACTTGATTGCCCGTCTTGCCTTCGGCAATAGTTGAACCTCATCAAATATAATCACGGATTCCTTTTCATACAGTCTGACTCCGGTCAACTGTTGTAATTGGAGAAAGAAAAAATCCAAATTATATTGCAAATCCCCGTTCGTGTAAATGCGTATCCTACGCAAATCCCCGTTCATCATCTCGCATTTGATACGCAAATCCCCACTAATTATCTTACATTTAATACGCAGATCCCCATAATCCTAATTAGCATATGCGATTCGTCTACACACTATTCTTTTCATACCTTAAGATTTTTTATTTGTATTCATGCAAAGGACAAAGTTTTCCTTTAAGCTCTGTAGCTAACTGTATATCCATCATTCCTTCTACAATTTTTCTAATATTTTAAGACCAAGTTCAAAGGCCAGTAACATGATTTTACTCTTATCATCCAATCTTGCACTGTCTGATAAACTTCTTGGCTCCCAGGATGAATGGTCAAGGTTATCTCCTGCATAAAAGAACTGGAAAAATTCTGTTCCCCTGAAATCACAGAGTGCCTGCATTCCAGCACACTCCATCTCGACACAGACCGCACCCATTTCTTTTCTCTTATTCACCTTATCCCTTGTTTCTCTATAGCAGGCGTCTGTTGTCCATGTGATTCCTTCCACATAAGGATATCCAAACTCTTTCAGTACTTTCTTAAACTCATCCCTGTAATTATGATTCACATCAATTGTGTCACATGGTTTCGCATAGTAGTAACTCGTTCCCTCATCCCTGACAGCCTTAATCGGAATAATAATTCCACAATCTTCAATCCGTTTATCTAATACCCCACAATTTCCAAGCAAAATCAGTCTTTTACTTCCCATTGCAATTATTTCTTCGTACTGTCCCACGCATAAAGGTTCCCCGACCATTGATTTGAACATTGCAAATCTTTTTCCTTTATATGTAACTTCATAAATAGGATTCAAGCCACTTGCAGAATGAACACTCGCTATTTCTTTTGCACGAAAAAATTCCAGTACCTCATTGAAAAGTTCTTCTGAAAAACAGGAAATCGTAACTTCCGGAAAATTTTCAATCTTCTCCACACACATATCCGGGTTGATGATTGCAGTTTTATTTGCGTCAAATTCTTCTAATAACATTTTCTATCTATCTTACCTTCCTGTTTTTTTGAATCCATGCTTAAAGTGCTTGTATTAGTTCGTTATTAAATTATTGTTAGTCAGACAAACTTGAATTTTCAAATTAGTCTTTGCAAATAACCTTTGAACCTTCACCGTCAATTACAATTCCCTGACGGTTGTTAATTGGGCATAGATTCAAATCCGAAAACTCAGTCATTATTTTCTCGGTAACTTTCTTAAATGGTGCTGTAAGATAATGCGGAAGAACATAGAAATCAATCAAATCAAGCCCTGCATCATCTTCTTGTGAGTAGTCCTCCGGCTTTTCATCCATTTGCTCGATATATTGGATGCTTGGAGCGCATATAATCGCACCTGCCGATTCACCAATCATCAGTTTTCCCTTTGCCAATTCTTTTTTCAACAGCTCATCCGTTCCCGTTTTACGGAGCTGGTCTATAAGGAAAAAAGAATTTCCGCCGGTAAAATATATCACATCCGCATCTTCAAAAACAGACTGTATCGTTGAATAAGCCTCCGTTGAAATATCAATTTCAGTTACGATTGCTCCCAACTTTTTGAATAATTTTCGAGCCGAGCCGACATAACCGGTGTAGCCTTCACGCAGCGAAGCTGTTGGAATAAATGCGACTTTTTTATTTTCAATTTCTTCCTTTATCAGACTTCCTACACTTGAAAAGTGCGAACATAAAAACAGTTTCATCAATATTCTCCTTTATATATAAATAACGAGTTGTCGGTTTCAGTATACCATGCCTTCTCCCCACAGAAAAGCATGGCGAAAAACAAAAATGTCCCCGGAGGGCTTGTGCGTATGTTTTTCCAGCGTTTCCAATCTGAATTTCTCAGAACAGAATATCCTCCGGCTTGAACTTATCTTTTTCGGTAATGGGGCGGATCACCTTGCAAGGCACCCCTGCA